>ERZ779941.73-NODE-73-length-54690-cov-4.036973_pt1 | contig 54690 bp, 51 predicted proteins | sample MGYA00511952_ERZ779941 | MGnify/ENA primary metagenome ERZ779941 (study PRJEB29588, sample SAMEA2142846) | human gut metagenome | biome: human gut; feature: human-associated habitat; material: faeces | place: Denmark | collected 2008/2010 ...
CTGAATGTATCAAAATCAACAAATTCCTCAAATAAAGGCTCTACCTTTACCTTAGAAAAATCAATCTTTTCAGACTCAGTTTTTACATTTTTTTCAGGTGCTTCAGAAGCTGTATTATTTACATCATTTTTCTTATTTACACCATCTAAGGACTTCATTGTCGGGAAAAGCAAAACATCTCTGATCGAGGGGCTGTTTGTAAGAAGCATTACAAGACGGTCAATACCGTAGCCGATACCGCCTGTCGGGGGCATACCGTACTCCATAGCGGTGAGGAAATCCTCATCGGTGTGGTTAGCTTCCTCGTCACCTGCAGCCGCTGCTGCGTCCTGAGCCTTGAAACGCTCACGCTGGTCGATCGGGTCATTAAGCTCGGAATATGCGTTACACATCTCCCAAGTGTTGATATAAAGCTCAAAACGCTCAACCTGATCCGGTCTTGACGGCTTTCTCTTTGTAAGCGGAGAAATATCAACCGGGTGATCCATAATGAATGTCGGCTGAATGAGCTTGTCCTCGCAGAACTCCTCAAAGAAGAGATTGAGAATGTCGCCCTTTGTGTGACGCTCCTCGAACTCAATATTATGCTCCTTAGCGAGCTTCTTTGCCTCTGCGTCGTCCTTGACTGCATCAAAATCAACGCCTGCATATTTCTTAACGGCATCTGTCATTGTGAGTCTCTCGAACGGCTTGCCGAGGTCGATTTCCTTATCGCCGTATGTGATGGTCGTCGAACCGCAAACCTCGGTTGCAAGGTATCTGAACATGCTCTCGGTGAGATCCATCATTCCGTGATAATCGGTATATGCCTGATAAAGCTCCATGAGAGTGAACTCGGGGTTATGTCTTGTGTCCATACCCTCGTTACGGAAAACACGGCCGATCTCATAAACTCTCTCCATGCCGCCGATGATAAGGCGCTTAAGGTAAAGCTCAAGCGAAATTCTGAGCTTGAAGTCCTCGTTGAGTGAATTATGATGAGTGACGAACGGCCTTGCAGCCGCACCGCCTGCGTTTGAAACAAGAATAGGAGTTTCAACCTCAACAAAGTTCTTTTCGTCAAGGAAGTTTCTTATCTTCTTTATAATAAGCGAACGCTTGTAGAACGTTGTCTTAACGTCGGGATTAACGATAAGGTCAAGATAACGCTGACGGTATCTTGTATCGGTATCCTTAAGGCCGTGGAACTTCTCGGGAAGAGGAAGAAGCGACTTTGAAAGAAGTCTTACGTTCTGAGCATGAACGGAGATCTGACCTCTGCGTGTTCTGAAAACGAAGCCCTTAACCTCGATGATGTCGCCGATATCCCACTTCTTGAACTCTGCAAACTCATCCTCGCCGATATCGTTCATTCTGACATAAACCTGCATACGTCCTGCACGGTCGGTGATATCGATAAAGTTAGCCTTACCCATATCTCTCCATGTCATGATACGGCCGCAGAGAGTTACATCCTCAATTCTGACCTGCTCGGGTCTCTGATCCTCGGGAAGCTCATTGGTCTCAGCCTCAAGCTTCTCAAAAGCGGCGGTAATCTCCGCACTGGTTGCCGACTGCTCGGCTGTTGTTATCTGAAACGGGTCCTTGCCTGCTTCCTGAAGTGCAACAAGCTTGTCAACCCTGATTTTTCTGAGTTCGTTAGCGTTCTGCTCCGTTTCAACAACGGGAGTATTCTTTTCTTCTGCCATATTTAACTCTCCATTCATAGCAATTAACGGGCGTAAGGCTAAGCCTGCGCCCGATATGTTTATATTGAAATTTCAAGAACCTCAAAGGCAATCACATTACCGTTCGGAAGATGAACGTTAACAACATCGCCGACCTTGTTGCCGATAAGTGCCTTACCGACTGCCGACTGATCCGAAATAATGCCCTCATCGGGGTTTGCCTGGCTCTCGCCGAGAATCTTGTATTCCTCAATATCGCCGTATTCAACGTCACGGATTTTAACCTTTGAACCGACGTGAATAGCCTCGGTAGTAATTGCGCTTTCGTCAAGAATCTTAGCGTTTTTCATTTCATTTTCGAGCTGAGCGATTTTAGCCTCCATTTTAGCCTGATCGTTCAATGCCTCATCATATTCGCTGTTTTCAGAAAGATCTCCGAATGATCTGGCCTCTTTGATTCTTTCGGCTATCTCGTCACGTCCCGCTGTTTTAAGATATTCCAGCTCATCATTTTTCTTTTTGTAAGCCTCAGCTGTAAGCAAGATTTCCTGTGCCATAGTTTTCATCCTTTCAATGCAATTACTCGTTATTTTGGTCTTAATACAGACAAAAGCCTGTACTTTAAGCACCAAAGTACAGCAATATGCCTATTATAGTGTATTCAACGGAAAAAGTCAAGGCTTTTTGTTAAAACCGACTTTTCCCGAATTCATACATTATAATTCATACATTATTTATAAATATAATATGTCCGAAAAATTTAAACATTCCGGAATTTATCCGTTTTCTATTATTTGAACCTCCCGAACGGTGAGCAATCGGATTTCGCCCTCCTTGAGGTTCGGGTCAAGCATCAAACCGCCCATTTGTGTTCGCTTCAGACCGATTACTCCGTTACCTGCGGCCGCAAACATTCTCTTAATCTGATGATATTTACCCTCGCAGATTTTGATTTCGACCAGCGGCTCGTCGCCGTCCTCAATAACGGTCACCTTCGCCGGCAGACATTTTGTTCCATCCTTAAGCTCAATTCCCTCGCTGATTCTTTTTATCTGCTCGTCGGTCACTTTTTCGGCAAGACGTGCCTCATAGGTCTTTTCAATGTGATTCTTTGGCGAAAGAATCCTGTGGGCAAAATCACCGTCATCCGTAATCAGCACAAATCCCGTAGTTGTGATATCAAGACGTCCGGCAGGAAAAAGATTTCTTCTTTTATATTCCTTGGGAACAAGGTCGATTACGGTCTTTTCGTTTTTGTCATTTGTTGCACTGACAACGCCCTTCGGCTTATTGAGCATAATATAAACGAATTTTTGAAAATCAAGCTGTTCACCGTTCACGGTTACAGTGTCCTTTTCGTCGTCGGACTTTGCTCCCCTGTCACGGACGGTTATTCCGTTGACCTTGACTTTTCCGCCTTTAATAAGCTCCTGTGCCTCCCGTCGGCTGTACTTGCCCTGAGAAGCAATCATTTTATCAAGACGCTGAAGCATCGTTTACTCCTTATCGACATAATCAAGGCTTACCCAGCCCTCATTGCCGTCGTAATATGTATGACCCCAGCCGTCCGAAACACGGTCAATGGTGAGAACCGTACCCTCGCTGAGTTCAAGAATGATGTCGTTCTGCGTACCCGCATCCGTTCTGAGTTTAAGGCCGTCCGTGTTAACAACATAGTTGCCTGCGCCCTCGGCCGTTGTTGTCTCTTCAACGGTTGTCTTTTCCGTGGTTTTCTCTGTCGGCTTTTCGGTCGTTGTCTCCTCGGGCTTTGTCGCAGTCGTCACGTCGGTTCTTGCCGTCGCATCGGAGGAATCGCCGAATGAAGCAAGACCCCATTTGCCGTCCTTAAGAATATAGGCTCTGCCGCCTACAACAGGTGTTGCTCCTTCATAGGACATATCGGTCACGGCCTTACCCTCGTTGGTAAACACGCCGAATTTTCCGTCCTTGGTAACGGTAACATATCCGTCATAGCTTTCATACGGAGTGTCATCTCCGCCAAATGCACTGTAGCCCTTAACGGCATCATAGCCAAACGGAAGAACGGTTTTTCCGTTGGAATCAATATAGCCCCAAACTCCGTTGGATTTGAACGCAGCCATTCCGTTTGAGAAGCAGCCTGCACCGGAATAAATCATACCCATGATGTTTTTGCCGTTGATATAGAGTCCGTAGGTTCCGTCGCCGACATACTCGCCGTCGACATCCTTCACTCCCCTGACGGATTCCGGCAGAGCGGCTTTAAGATCATCCTTGTAGATTTCACCGTTGTCGTTCTGAACAAATACTGCGGAATTATCCGTAGCATTCCACAGATATTCATACCTGAGTGTATTATATTTTCTGTATGACGATTCAACCGAAAAATCATTGTAGTTAATGTAAGTCTGAACGGTTTCGCCGTCGGAATCCTTGCCTGTTGCAACAAAATCCGAACTGTTCCTTATCGCAACAATGCTGTCATACTTCGGCTTAATAACAATTTTACCGTTATAGTCGATAATTCCATACTTGCCGTTCTGTTTAATCTTAAAACAATCGGCATAGCTGATATCATAGTGTCTTGTACTTTCGTTATAATCCGCTCTGACAAGCGGTTCGATCGCCTGAGCGTCTATCGACGGAACAACAACCCATTTGGGGTCGGTAAGCGGACCGTCATTTACCGAAGCTTTGACGGTATTCGGCGTTGTCTTCTTTGAAGAGCAGGCCGTAAAAGCACCCAATACTGTTGCGACACACATAAGCACGGCTATGATTTTTATGAAGCTGACATTCTTCATTTTTTACACCTCTCGGAGAAGCATGCCGACTTGCTTATAAAACGACAAATCAATACATACTCTCTCTTTTTTTCTTTCTGATCGTCCTGTAAATGAAATAGACAACAACGATAACTGCAAAAGTAATCAGACCGATATAAACAGAGCGGTCATTGTTGCCCTCTATTTTCAGATTGTCCCAAAGCGACGTCATGAGCATTAGCATCTCGGAATCAAGATTGTGGAAATACTCTGTCGGCGGAGTATGCTCCTCGTCGGGATAGAGCATTTCGTTATCCCTGAGCGAATATTCCTCATCGTCAAGAACCGCTTGGTTAGGAGTAGCATAACACATATATTCGGCATTTGCAAGTGCAATGTCCTCTCTGAGCATGAAATTAATATAAAGCTCAGCCGCTTCCTTGTTCTGACAGCCCTTTGGAATACAGATTGAATCGACGAAAATATTCGTGCCCTCCTTCGGGTAAACGAACGCAAGGTCGGGATTGTTCTCCGCCATGCTGATACAGTCGCCGGCGTAATATGCGGCTATTGCAGCTTCGCCGCCCTCCATCTTATTGAAAACGTCGTCCATAACGTATGACTGAACGATAGGCTTCTGCTTCTTGAGCTTTTCATAAGCCTTTTCCCAGTCCTGAGCGTTGGTTGTGTTGATATCAATGCCCAAGAGGAACTGAGCAATTCCGAAAGCGTCACGGGAGTTGTTGAACATGAGCACCTGGCCCTTGTACTTTTCGTCCCACATAATGCTCCAGCTGTCGGGCGTGCCCTCAACTATTTTGGTGTTATAGACAAGGCCGACCATGCCGACATTGTAGGGAACGGAATACTCGTTCTTCGGGTCAAAGTAAAGATTTTTGTACTTCGGCATGATGTTCTTGTAATTCGGGATATTGTCAAAGTTGATTTTTTCGAGCAAATCCTCGTCTATCATGCGTTCGATCATGTAGTCCGACGGAATAACTATATCATAGTTTGCTCCGCCGCCCTTGATCTTATTATACATATTTTCGTTGGAATCATAGGTTGTGTAATTGACCTTGATTCCCGTTTCTTTTTCAAATTCCTTGTTAACGTCAAGGGTATCCTCGGCACCGTCGGAGATATATTCGCCCCAGTTGTAAACATTGATTTCCGTTCCCTTGAGCTTGGAAACATCAATCTGCTTCGCCGTAACACCGAACGAAGCGGAACAGCTCAGAGCGATAACGACAGCGGCGAACAAAACCGAAATAATCTTTTTCATCATTTTGCCGCACCGCCCTTCTTATCCTTCTTGCTGTCACCCTGTGCCTGAAGAACGTTTACAAGAACAAGGAGAACAAGGATAACGATAAACATAATAGTTGAAAGAGCGTACATATCGGGAGTAACACGCTTCTTCGTCATGGAGAAAATTCTTATCGGAAGCGTCTGGAACTTGGGTCCGCTGACAAAATAGCTGATAATAAAGTCATCGAACGAAAGAGTGAATGCCATAATAAGTCCTGCGACAACACCCGGGAGTATCGACGGAAGAACGACCTTTATGAACGCCTTAACGGGAGGGCAGCCGAGGTCCTGCGCCGCCTGCGAAAGGTTTGCGTCAGTCTGTCGGAGCTTGGGCAATACGTTGAGAATAACGTACGGCAGGCTGAACGTTACATGAGCAATGAAAAGCGTCCAGAAGCCGAGAACTCCGCTTGCGCCGAGAATTGAGCCGATGAATACAAACAAAAGCATCATCGAAACACCCGTAACGATTTCGGGGTTCATCATAGGAATATTTGTAACGGTCATAACGCTTGATTTAACAACGCCTTTTTTCATTTTGTCAATTCCGACTGCGGCAAGAGTACCGATAACGGTAGCTGTAATTGCCGAAGTAACGGCAAGAATGAGCGTATTTGTCAAAGCATTTATCGTTGCGCTGTCTTTAAAAAGCTCAACATACCATTTTGTTGAAAACCCCTGAATTACGCTTGTACTGTTCGTTCCGTTGAAAGAAAGCACAATGAGCATAATAATCGGCAGGTAGAGGAAGAGCATAACCAGGGCGAGATAAATGCCCGAGCCCGGGTGGAGCTTGCTGTTTTTCATGCCACAACACCTCCCGCTTCCTCGGTATCGCCGAATTTATTCATAACAGCCATACAGATAAGTATGAGAATCATAAGGACAAGTGAAAGTGCGGCACCGAAATTGAAGTTGTTTGAAACCTGGAACTGCATTTCGATTATATCGCCTATGAGTGCAAAGCTGCCGCCGCCGAGCTTCTGAGAAATATAGAAGGTGCTGACCGACGGAACAAAGACCATTGTAACGCCCGAGACGACACCCGAAAGCGTTGACGGAAAAACGACGTCCTTGATAACATGAAATCTGTTTGCACCGAGATCCTGCGCCGCCTCGACAAGACTGTTGTCAAGCTTTGTCATGACGGAATAAATCGGCAGAATCATATATGGCAGGAAATTGTAAACCATTCCCAATATGACCGCACCCGAGGTGTTGATCATGTGGAAGGGTCCGATATTTATTTTTGCGAGTATGTTGTTGATAACGCCCGAATCCTCAAGCAAAGTCATCCATGCGTAGGTTCTGAGAAGAAAGTTCATCCACATGGGAATCATGACGAGCATTACCATTGTGCTCTGAGCTCTGAGCTTCATTCTCGAAAGAATGTATGCCAAAGGATAGGCAATCAAAAGGCAAATAATCGTTGCAACAATACCGAACCACAAGGAACGAAGAAACGTGCTTGTGTAATCGGTCAGGCGTGTAACATTGTCAAGAGTAAATGCTCCCGTCTTGTCGGTAAAGGCATAATAAAAAACCATTATAAGCGGAACAACGATGAATATCGCCGACCAGACAATATGAGGAGTGGCGCAAAGTCGCTGAGTTAAAGTCCTTTTATTCACGGCTCATTCCTCCTCGACGATGTCGGAAAGATGCTCCAGTTCATCGCTGAAGGAGCTGTAATCTCCGTACAGTCCCGAATATTTGGATTTTTTCATAATATGAATAGCATCGGGTTCGATTTCAAGACCGATCTTTTTTCCGACGGGCTCGTAATCGGTCGTCTGAATCATCCATTTGAAGCCGCCGATATCAACAATTATTTCAAAATGAACACCCTTGAAAGTAACGGATGTAACAGTTCCGCTGAGCATACCCTTTTCAACGGGAACTATATCAACATCCTCGGGTCTTACAACAACGTCGACGGACTCGCCGATACCGAAACCTTTATCGAGGCACTGGAACTGTGCACCGGAGAACGAGCACTTGAAGTCCTCAAGCATCTTGCCGTCAAGTATATTACTCTCGCCGATAAAGTCGGCAACGAAAGCGTTCTTGGGTTCATTGTAAACGTCCTGCGGAGTGCCGATCTGCTGGATAACGCCGCCGTCCATAACAACGACTGTATCCGACATTGAAAGAGCCTCCTCCTGGTCGTGTGTAACATATATAAACGTTATGCCGAGTCTCTGCTGAATATTTTTAAGCTCCACCTGCATATCCTTGCGAAGCTTGAGATCAAGCGCACCGAGCGGTTCGTCAAGAAGAAGGACTCTCGGCTTAACGGCAAGTGCACGGGCAATGGCAACACGCTGCTGCTGACCGCCCGAAAGAGAATTGACATTTCGTCTTTCAAAGCCGTTGAGGTTGACAAGGTTAAGCATTTCCTTAACCGTCTCGCTGATTTCCTTTTCCTTCATCTTCTTGACACGAAGTCCGAACGCAATGTTCTCGTAAACATTCAAATGCGGAAACAGCGCATAACGCTGAAAAATGGTGTTAACCTGTCTCTTATGAGGCGGTACACCATTGATAACTTTATTCTCAAAGACAACCTCTCCGCTGTCCGGTTCAAGGAATCCGGCAATAATGCGCAGTGTGGTTGTTTTTCCGCAGCCCGAAGGCCCTAACAAGGTAATAAATTCCTTGTCCCGAATGTACATGCTGAGGTTTTCGAGTATCTGAGCATCTCCCAGCTTGACCGAAATGTTTCTGAGGTCAATAATAACGTTGTTTTTCAATTATGCAGCCCCTCTCTTTACCGAATACGGTATAAATATCAGTCGGAAATATGCAAATAAATTTTTCCTTTCGATATTGATATATAATATAGTGCAGAAACTCGCAAATGTCAACATTTTTTTGCAAATTTTCTGCATGAAATCATCAATTTTTTTGAATGGTTTTTGAAATACTCTTTTTTTCGCTGAAATGCTCCGTTTTCCTCATCTCAGCTCGTTTTTTACCGTCACAATGAATATTGACAACCGGGAAACTTTTTACAGCTTCCCGGTTGAAATTTGTATAAAAATTCAATGTTACAAAACTTTTACAATGATTTTAAAGCACCCGTCGGACAGGCATCTGCACACTTGCGGCAGTTCATGCAGAATTCAACGGTCTCCGCCGAGTTAAATTCGGGCTTGATAACCGTAGTGAATCCACGTCCGACCAGTCCGAGGACGCCCTTTCCGACCTCCTCGTCACAGACACGGACACAGAGATTGCAAAGTATACACTTGTTCTGATCTCTTTCAATGCAAACAAGCTTCCGCTCCTTGGGGCAGTTATGCTTATCTCCCGCAAATCGCTCGGGGTGAACATCATATTGATTGGCGTATCCGATAAGCTTACACTCGTGATAATCGTGACAACCGCACTGTAAACAGCGTTTTGCTTCGCTCATCGCCTGCTCGGGAGTAAAGCCGAGATTTATCTCATCAAAATCGTGCTTTCTCTCCTCGGGAGAGCGCTGCGGCATCCCGGCTCTTGCACACTTTTCTCTATCGGCGAGATCTGCGGCAGTGACAGTCTTTTCGACAACGAACGGCTTTTTGTAGCCGACGTTCTCTCCGTGGAGATACCCGTCAACAACCTCAGAAGCCTTCTGTGCTTCCCCGATCGCTTCGATTGCGATTGAAGCTCCTCTGTTCGTCGCATCGCCGACGGCAAAAATTCCGTCGATTGAGGTTCTGAACGACTTTTCATCTGCGGCAATGTTGCCTCTGTTCGTCAATTCAAGCTGTTCAAAGCCTTTTATATTTATCTTCTGGCCGATTGCCATGATAACAGTGTCAAGCTCAATAGTTTCAAACTCGCCCTCGATCGGAACAGGTCTGCGCCGTCCGCCTGCATCTGGCTCACCGAGCATCATTTTCTGAAGCTTAACAGCCTTCACTCTGCCGTTTTCGCCAATGATTTCCGACGGATTGCACAGGAATTTATAGATTACTCCCTCTTCCTCTGCCTCGTCTATCTCAACCTTTTCGGCCGGCATTTCGGCTCTCGTTCTTCTGTAGATAACATAAACCTCTTCCGCACCGAGTCTTACAGCCGAGCGGCAGGCGTCCATAGCCGTGTTGCCGCCGCCGATAACAGCCACCTTCTTGCCGATATCAACCGGGTTTTTCATCGCAACCGAACGCAGAAAATCAATTCCGCCGAGCACACCGTCAAGGCCTTCGCCCTCAACGACCATTGAGCTGCTCGTCCATGCGCCGATTGCAACTATAACCGCATCGTGGCTTTTCCTTATCTCGTCAAGTGTAATGTCGTTACCGATTTTTACATTATTTTTCATCTCGACACCAAGCTCTTCGATTGAGGCGATCTCAGCGTCAAGAACTTCTTTTGGAAGTCTATACTGCGGAATTCCGTATCTGAGCATACCGCCCATCTTAGGCATAGCGTCATAAATCTTAACCTTGTGACCCTTGACGGCAAGGAAATATGCCGCAGTCAGTCCTGCGGGACCTCCGCCGATTACAGCGACCGTCTTTCCGCTTGCTTTTTTAACCTCAGGCATAAACTTGTTGCCCGATTTCAAATCCTCATCGGCGGCAAAGCTCTTGAGAAAAGCGATTGAAATCGGCTCTTCAACAAGCTTTCTGCGGCAGGCAGTCTCGCACGGGTGCGGACAAACTCGGCCGATTGAAGCCGGGAGAGGAACTCTGTCCTTAACAAGCTCGACCGCTTCCCTGAATTTACCCTCTGCAATAAGCTTGACATAGCCCTGACAGTCCGTTCCGGCAGGACAGTTGAGAGAGCAAGGACCTTTGCAGTCGCCCGTATGGTCGGAAATAAGCAATTCAAGCGCAATTTTTCTCGACTGACGCACTCTCGGAGTGTCTGTCTTTATAACCATTCCGTCCGATGCAATCGTAGCACAAGCTCTGAGAAGCTTCGGAATATTCTCAGCTTCAACAACGCAGAGTCCGCATGCGCCGTATGCCTTAACCTCGTCAATATAGCAAAGCGTCGGAATCTCGATATTATTATCACGGGCAATTTGAAGGATTGTCTGACCCTTTTCGGCGATCAGCTCTTTGCCGTCTATCGTAACCTTAATTTTATCCATTCAAATCACCTCTCAATCTACCTTAACCGCACCGAATCGGCATACGCTTACGCACGAGCCGCATTTGATGCACTTGTCCGGGTCTATCCTGTGTACCGACTTGACCTCGCCCGAAATCGCATTAGCCGGACATTTCTTTGCGCAAAGCGTACAGCCACGGCATTTGTCGGCATCAATGGTGTATGTCAAAAGGTCGGGACAGCTCTTTGCGGGACATTTTTTGTCGTTTATATGAGCCTCATACTCATTTCTGAAATACTTAATTGTTGTCAGAACGGGGTTCGGAGCTGTCTGACCGAGACCGCAGAGGGCACCGTCCTTGATAGAGTAGCAAAGCTCCTCAAGAAGCTCTATATCGCCGTCTCTGCCCTCGCCCTTAACAATTCTGTTGAGAATTTCAAGCATCCTCTTTGTTCCGATTCGGCAATGAATGCACTTGCCGCAGGACTCCTTGGCCGTAAAATCGAGGAAAAACTGCGCCATGCTTACCATGCAGGTCGTCTCGTCCATTACAACCATTCCGCCCGAGCCCATGATTGCGCCCGTTGCGCCGAGTGCCTTATAGTCAATAACCGTATCAAGCAAATCGGCAGGTATACAGCCGCCCGACGGACCGCCCATCTGAACCGCTTTGAACTTCTTGCCGCTCTTGATTCCGCCGCCGATGTCAAAAATAACATCTCTGAGCGTTTTGCCCATAGGGATCTCAACAAGGCCGCCTTTTTTGATTTTACCCGTGAGAGCAAACACCTTTGTGCCCTTGCTGCCCTCGGTTCCCATTGCGGCAAAGGCCTCGCCGCCGTTGAGAATAATCCATGAAACATTGGCAAAGGTCTCAACATTGTTGATGTTCGACGGCTTGTACCAGTAACCCGACTGAGCCGGGAACGGTGGCTTAAGTCTCGGCATACCTCTCTCACCCTGGAGAGATTCGATAAGAGCCGTTTCCTCGCCGCAGACAAACGCTCCTGCACCGGCCTTGATTCTCATCTTGCAAGAGAAGCCTGTTCCCATTATATTTTCTCCGAGGAAGCCCCTTTCCTCGGCCTGTTTAATCGCCTCTTTGAGTCGTTCGATTGCAAGCGGATATTCAGCACGGACATAAACTACGGCTTCCTTTGCACCGATGGCATATGCACCGATAAGCATACCCTCAATCAGGTTATGCGGATCGCTCTCGATAACGGCTCTGTCCATGAATGCGCCGGGATCACCCTCGTCGGCATTACAGATAAGATACTTCGTCTCGCCCTGCGACTGCCTTGCGGCGTTCCACTTGAACCACGTCGGGAAGCCTGCACCGCCACGTCCGGCAAGACCCGAAACCTTGATTTCTTCAATAACCTCTTCCGGCGTCATTGTTTTGAGCACCTTTTCGAGTGCCTTATAGCCGTCCTCGGCCGTGTACTCATCAATAACCTCGGGATTAATAATTCCGCAGTGACGCAATGCAATTCTTGTCTGCTTCTCAAGGAAAAGCTTGTCGTCATCGGAAATTTCAATATCATTAACGGCATTTTCATCACCGTTTACATATGCGATAATCTTTTCGGCGTCCTCGGGTTGAACCTTGACAAGACGCTTTTTCAATTCGCCGCCGTCATAAATATCGACGATCGGCTCAAGGAAGCACATGCCGATACAGCCTGTAACGGTCAGCGTTGAAGCCGTTGAACCGATAAGCTTCCCGATTGCCGAATAAACCTTTGCAGCGCCTGCGGCAATTCCGCAGCTGCCTTCGCCTACAACAATTTTCATTTTCAGCCCTCCTCCTTAAGCTTGCGGAGAATCTCAACCGTCTTTGACGGGGTAAGACTTCCGTAGGTTTCGCCGTTTATCATCATAACGGGAGAAAGACTGCAGCAGCCGAGACATGCAACATTTTTAAGCGTAAAAAGTCCGTCGTCCGTAGTTTCGCCGTCGGAAATACCAAGCTCCTGAGTTATGGCAGCCTCGATTCTCTGTGAACCGTTGACATGGCACGCCGTACCCTGGCAGAGCATGATAAGATATTTGCCGACAGGCTTGAGTCTGAACTGAGAATAGAACGTTGCAACGCCCATAACCTTGGCCGGAGAAACGCCTATCCTCTCGGCAATGCAATAAAGCACATCGGTCGGAAGATAGCCGTAGATGTCCTGAGCATGCTGAAGAACGGTAATCAAGCTGCCCTCTGTATCGCCGTACTCGTCAAGCACAGGCTTAATAAGCGACAAATCGCTTTTTTTGCAGCAGCAATTCATTTGCACAACCCCCATTTTATAGCTGAATTTTTATAATTTTAACATATTTAAAGATAATTATCAACAACGTTTTATTAAAAATCAAAGGAAAAAACAGCCGTCTCAAAGTTAATTTGAAACAGCTGTTAATATTATTAATTAATCAGAAGCCCATGATATCGGCTGCTCTGCAAAGTTTGTTGTCACCGGGTCTGTTAACAACGCCGTAGCCCTTGATATACATTGAAGCACAATGTCCGCCGTTTTCCCAAAAAGCGTTTTGAACGCCCATCTCCTGCATAATATCGCAAAGATATCCTCTGCCGAAGCCCTCGCTGATTGCAACAACATATGTGTTTGCGTCGATTTGACCGATAAGTGTATGGTCGTTATAGAAATGCTTTGAATAATTATCCGCCTTCGTGTCTCTCTCGTTCCACATCGGAGCAAGAACGCCGCCGTCAACATAATACGGCTCACCGTTCCAAAGCACAGGATAGGTATATCCGACGGAAGTGATAACACCGCTGTTGATAAGTGACTGAGCGTTGTCCTTTCCAACCCAAACAGGATATTCCCACTTACCGTCCTTCGTCATAGTGAGAGACGGAGTGGCATCAACCGCCTGAGCAATCTTCGAGCCTTTGATTACCGTTCCGTTTGTCGAATCGTCGGCGGAATTATAAAAGCCCTTGAAGCTCTCCTTATCATGATTACACATCTCTCCGTTAACCGAGAAAGTGAGATTATTGAACTTTGAAAGATTCGCTATAGAGTCAACCGTTTTGCCTGTTGAAAGAATTGAAGCATAGGATTTGAAGCCCGAAGCAGGGCCTTTTATAACCGCAACATAGGCATAGCGTGTTGCACCGTTAAGGTTAAGCTTGATTTTCTCGGCATTAACCTTCATTTTTCCGTTGCTTGCCGACCATCTGCTGACAGATGTTTTACCTGCAAGAAGCTTTGACGGCTGAGGATTTTCTTTCCGAGCCTTTGTTTTAACCTCAGCCCTGGTTGTTTTGCCGGCCTTGGTTGACTTTTTGCTCTCAACGGCCTTCTGAGTTTTCACATTTTCAAGCGAAATAGGCAGTGCCGTTACAGCCTCGGTCGTTGTTGTCTTTACCGTTGTTGTAACGACCGAAGAAGCGGTTGTTTCCGCCGAAGCATCCGTCGTCATAGCCTTATAAGCGACTGCACCCGAAACGGGAGCGACAACGGCAACCGAAAGAGCGATTCCGATTATGGTTTTTGATATCTTATTCATCAAAATACCCCCACATCAATTTATACGAACAAATAATACCATTAAAGAAAATAAATGTCAAGAAAAATTACAGCTCTTCAATAACCTTCTTTGCAACATTCGGCACATCGGTGATAACGCCGTCAACACCCATTTCAACAAGTCTTTTTATGTCTCTCTCCTTGTTGACCGTCCATGGATTGACTGCCATACCGTTTTTATGGGCATTTTCAACCAGCTGCTTATCAACAAGCCAAAGATACGGGTGCAAAGCGTCTGCGCCGATACATTTGGCAAAATCAACCTCTTTGCCGTAAATTCTTAAAAAGTTCGGACTGTTCGGACTGTAAAGAAAGCCTGTCTTACAGTTCTCGTCAACGTCCTTGCATATTGTCAATGCGATAGGGTCAAAGCTTGAAATAAGAAGCTTTTTGAAAAGGCCGTGAGCTTTAACCATATTTATTGTTTTCGGCACAACGGAATAATCCTTATTTTTCGGCGGCTTAATTTCAATATTAAGCACCTTTAGATCGGCCTTTTCGCAAAGGTGCAGGAACTCCTCAAGCGTCGGGATTTTCGTACCCTTATAAGCTCTGTGGAAATACGAACCGAAATCAAGCGTCTTTAAATAATCAAGCGTTTGATTTGCAATAAGACCCTTCCCGTTCGAGGTCTCGTCAATAGTATAATTATGGCAGATTACCGGAACTCCGTCAAAAGTCAGGTGAACGTCCGTTTCAAAGCCGTCGGCATGAAAATCAATGGATTTTCTGAAAGCCGGCAAAGTGTTCTGCGGTGCGATTTTATTTGAACCTCGATGCGAAATAACATTACAAACAGCCATTTTCATTCCTCCAAAACAAATTCCGATTTTTCATGAAATATTATACCACATCCGGAAAAAAAATCAAATATTTATTTGACATATCCTCACCCGGCTGATAAAATGTATATTCGTGGGTTGCAATATGAATCGTTGCTATCGTTGCTCACACGGCAGTTCAAATTGAAAGGAATCCTATCCAATGGCAAACAAGAAAAAAATAATCGGTCCGATTCTGCTTATCAGCGCAGCAATAATTTGGGGTCTCTCGTTCGTTGCGCAGAAGCAGGGAATGGATTATGTCGGCGGCTTTACGTTTAACGGAATCAGAAGCCTTTTGGGCGGAATCGTGCTCCTGCCTGTTATTCTTTTCCGAAGCGTAAAGAATAAAAACAACATTAAGCTCTCCCCCGCCGAGAAAAAATCAAGCCGTAAGGACAACATAAAAGGAATTCTTATCGTCGGCACAATGCTTTGCATCGGCTCAAACCTCCAGCAGTTCGCCTTCGACTATATCGAACCGGGCAAGGTCGGATTCATCACGGCTTTGTACATGCTGCTTGTGCCGCTGATTTCATTCATAATATATAAAAAGAAACAGCCCTTCACGACGTGGCTCGGAGTTTTCCTCGGCGTCGGCGGACTGTATATGATTTGTATGGGCGGCTCATCCTCATTCGGACTCGGCAAAGGAGAAATTCTTGCACTGCTTTGCTCAATAGCATTTGCATTGCACATTATTGTTATTGACAAATACGCTTCAAAGATTGATGCAATAGTTCTTTCCTGCGGTCAGTACATGATAACAGGTGTAATTTCGTGCATTCTCATGTTCATCTTCGAAAAGCCGAGCATAGACGGAATCATGCAGGCCGCAATCCCGATTCTCTACGCCGGTATAATGAGCTGCAGCTGTGCGTTCACGTTCCAGATCATCGGTCAGAAATATACCGAACCGACCCTTGCGAGCATGCTGCTTTGCACCGAATCCGTTTTCTCTGTCATTTTCTCGTTCATCATTCTCGGCGAGCGCATGACGGTTATTGAGTATATCGGCTGTGCGGTAATGTTCACGGCGATAATCATTGCCCAGCTGCCTGCGAAGAAGCATTCGGAAACTCAAAGCCCTGAATGAAGCCGTTCTGCTCTATCGACGAGATATCTCCGCCGATAACGGCTCCGTCATAAACCAATAATGTTGCCCTGATATATCCGCTGTCGGCAGGATAATCGGGGTAATTTTTTACCTCAAAAATCCACTTCTTAGCCCTAAATCCCTTGTAAGGTTCAAGGTCAAGTCCTTGGTTTTTCTGAATCACATTGTATGCTTCATATGTATCGTTGAACTCAGACGGAATAATCACCTCCCTGACCTCGACAGGTTCCTCGTTGACCGACCAGCCGAATTGAGAGAGGAAGGAAATGCAGTCTGAGGCGGTTTTCGCCTTGTAATTAATCGCTCCGTCATTTACGGCGGGCTTTTTTCTGCCGCTAAGGGCAAGAGTTCCGGCTATCAGAACACAGATAACAACGCAAAGAGCAATAATCAGCTTGGGCTTGTTCGCCTTGAAAGAAAATACAAACATAGAAATAACCTCCGTTTATCAGCTAATTTAATTTATGCCTTTAAACGGAGGTTTATTACTTTATTTATATAAATCGCAAAGAATCGGCATGATTCCCTTATCGGTTATATCGACCATTGCATATTTGCCTGTCGAGACCGAACCGGGATTGACATACCAAACTTCATCCTCATATGTTGTATCATGGACATGCTTATGGCCGTATAATGCTATAGAAGCGGAACAGTTATACACTTTTTGCTTCAGAACGGCAAGCGAATACTTGACGCTTTCATAGTGACCGTGGGTGGCATAAACGGTCTTTCCGCCGAATTTTTCTATAAGAAACGGCGGCAGTGACGAGTTGAAATCGCAGTTGCCGCAGACAGCGTAAAGCTTAATTTCCGGATGAAGCTCCTTGAGGAATTCAATATCCCTCTCGCCGTCGCCGAGGAAAATAACTGCGTCGGCCTCCGGGTGAAGCTCAACAGCCTCGAGCAAAAGATTTTTCCTGCCGTGCGAGTCGGACAAAACGAGCAGACGCATACATACAACACCTTTCATAATATATTTACTATATGTTATTATAAATCATTGGAGAGTGAGTGTAAATGGCAAATAACAATTTTTCGAATTTTTTCTCTGCACCGAAAAATAAGTCAGACGCCGAAAAGCAGGCCAACAAACTGATAAACGGACTTAAAGCGGAGGAAAAAACCGAGCTTCAGGAAATTCTCAGCGACAGGGATAAAATAAATGCGGTTCTTTCTTCCCCTGCCGCTCAGAAAATTATGGAAAAGCTGAACGGCAAAAAAGATGGGCATTAATGAGATTCTGTCATCTCTCACTCCCGATGACATAGAGGAACTGAAAGCCACGGCCGAAGCGGTTTTCGGCAAGGGAAGCGAAACGAATAAAAAACAATCGCCGCCCTCGGGTTCGGATATGTTCTCCTCAATCGACCCTAAGATGATAGGAAAGCTCACAAAAATTATGGGAGCAATGAACGGCGAATCGGATCGAAGATGCAAATTAATAGAAGCCCTGAAGCCGAATCTCAGTCCCGAAAGACAAAAAAGAGCCGACCGGGCAATGCAAATACTCAAATTACTGGAAATTTTACCGTTGATTAACAACTTGACAGATCGGGATGATTAGCTATGCCGCAACAGGATTTTAACGCCGCAGAGCGTCAGGCAATAATGAGAGCACAGGAAATGTACAGGCGTGCAACTCCACAGCAGAACGGTGAGCCTGTTTTTCACAAGCAGCCCTCGCCCCCTCCGCCGCAAATCAATCACCGTCCGCCGCCCGAGCCCGAATTCAGACCTCCGCCGAGACATGAGCAAAGCAATAAGCCTATGTTTAGCAATCCGCTCGGAATGATCTTTGACGGCGACATGAAGCTTATAATGGCAATGATGCTTCTTCTTTCGGGTGACGGAGGAGACATGATGCTCATCATGGCACTGATGTATATAATGCTTTGACCTTGACAAATAATAAAATTTGAATTATCATATTTTCAGAAAATATTCGGAGGTACAAAGCGATGACATATGAATACAAAACGAAGGGCACTTGCTCCTCTCGCATTACATTTGACCTTGACGGCGACGTTGTAAAAAACGTTAAATTCACCGGAGGATGCAACGGAAACCTCAAAGGAATTTCTGCAATCGTCGACGGAATGAAGGTCGAGGATATCGAAAAGAAGCTAAGTGGCATAACCTGCGGGTTCAAGAACACATCCTGTCCCGATCAGCTTGCAAAGGCAGTCACCGAGGCCTACGCAAAACAAAACAGATAAAAGAACGGCTGTCAATCTGAACTGCCCCGAATAAGAAAAACACCCGGCCGCCGGATTTACCGACAGTCGGGTCTGTGTTTATGAAATTGCAGTCGGATATTTGTCTTACAATCGTTCACTCGGCCTTTTTTCCATAAGCAATCATCTCGTTTTTTCTTACGTAATTTCTTAATTAAAGTATACTGCCACAATATCATCCAACTGCTTTCTAATCTCTGAAAAGTCGCAATCCAAATCAAGCGTTTTTACAGAAATAGCATTGCCACCCATTTTGTATTCGTTGTTTGGTAACACTACTTCGTCTGTCTTTGCATAGAGCAACATTCCGGACACATTTCCGGTTCTCTCTGTATCGAGGTTTTTTACATAAGCAAATATCTGATACAGATTCCCTGAGTGTAAGGTGTTTACATCATATTGCTTCTGCGTTGTATGCGAATAATACTTCGCATCTATTACAAGTGTCTTTTCTCCCTTTTTCAGCATAATGTCGCTTTGCATAACAGGGAGCATTTCTCTGTACCCATCATCTGTATCCCACGAAATTTGAGACGCTGACACCCGAATTTCCGGATGCTCTTTCCGATAGTACTCAAGCAGGAACTTCTCATAAAGCCTGCACATACGTTGTTCATCCAGAAAATCCATCATTTTGACTTTGCCGTCCGACTGTGTCTGAAGCAGTCCGTTAATAATCAGATTGCAAATCGAAATCAACATTCTGTATTCCTGATTGTTGCGGTCAATTCTAACGTTCCAGTTAATCAAGTTGACATCAAGCACATCAACATTTGCAAAATACATCAACAGTTTGCGGAGCTTGTTCTTTCGCTCTTTCGCAATATCAGCATGAAGAAGCTTCAACATAGTCGTTTTGATTATTCGATTCATATACGAGTTTTCGGAAAACTCATCATACTCACAAACCAGCCGTCTTTTAATCATCGACTGTTCTTTTATTGAAGAAGATATGTCAATTTTGCCTTTAACGGCTGCTGTGGTTTCCGTCTTCAAAACATACTCACGCGCGAGACCTTTTTTAATTAATGAACTCGTACCATTGATTAGTATCGCCGAACAAAGGTCTGCAAAATTTTCAAATTTTTCGGTTGCAACTTTTTTGTATCCCTGCTTGTTCAAAATCTTGAAAGCGTATGAGAGCATATAATACACATTTTTAATTGGAATCATTGTTCTGCTCCATTTGAATCTGTTGCTTTATTTATTTTTTCCTTTAATTCGTCTATTTGTTTTTTAACTTTTTTAGGCTCATCAAACCAATACTCACTGATGAGAGGTTTAATCTCATACTCAATAACATTGTTAAGCCATTCATCGGTGATATCCTCGTCGGTGCAGAAATAGCTGTGTCCGATTTTGAATCCCTCACCTAAATTGTCGTCATCGGCAATCTCTTTGTTCAACTCTTTTACAGCATTTATAAGGGCTTTAAATTTATAATTATGTTTGCTATTTATATATGCTTCGAACTTTTTGTTTCCATTTTTATCATTGTTACCATTGTTTTCATTATTCTCATTGTTATCATTGTTTTCAAACGCCGGCTTGAAACTATAGAAAGCAAATCTTCTGCGAAGAGCATAGTCCATCATTGCAAGACTGCGGTCTGCGGTGTTCATCATTCCGATGATGCGGATATTTTTCGGAACGCAGAATTCCTCATTTGAATAGAGCAAATTAAGCCTCTCGCCTCTGTGGTCTTTCTCAATAAGCATCATAAGTTCACCGAGAATTTTGCTCAGATTTCCACGGTTGATTTCGTCGATAATAAAGAAATACGGCCTGTCAATATCGTTCTCCGCCTTATGGCAGAAGTCATAGAATACACCGTTTTTCAGAAAGAAGCCACCATTATCGGTCGGTCTGTATCCCTGGATAAAATCCTCATAGGAATAGCTCTGATGAAACTGCACGAATTTAATACGACTTTCGTCCTCCTCGCCCATAATTGAATAAGCGAGTCTTTTTGCCGCATAAGTTTTTCCCACACCGGGAGCACCTTGAAGAATGACGTTGTACTTCATCTCAAGCAAACCGACAAGTCGGTCATATTCTTTCGATTCCATAAATACATCATTAAGGAAATCATCTTTTGTATATGCCTCATTCTCATTTTCCGCGGTGTCTTCATCGAGTTCGGCAGCATCAGCGTCTGAATCATTCTTTAAGCTCGTCCAAGCGGCACATGAAAGCTCCGGGAAATTATTGTAATCATAATTTCCGCTGCTCAATTCGGCGTTTGCCTGCTCACACATTGAGATATATTCTTCACCCGAAGGGACACCATTATCAAGGTTTTTGAATATTTTGGCAAAGTCATCGGATAAATCTACCGAGTTCTGAACAAAGGCACGATTTGTAGAATCAAGATTTATAAAGGTGTTCGGTCTAATCCAGTAAAGACCCATTGTGATATTCCACTTCACCTGTTTTTGCTTGATAACCGTGTCATATGCGTTGATAAATTCTGCTCTGTTTGTTTCGCTGTTGTCCTTTGAATACGACAGAGCTTTTTCAAATAAGTTCCACAGATTGTCTATATCATGTTCTCCGCGGTTTTCTTTGTAGGCAAAGAAACTTGAACTTAAATTCATAGTAAAAGGAATACCGTCAAATTCAACCGGCACATCCTCTTTAAGTGAAAAATGTGTTGCAAATTGTTTAAGCAAAGCAATGCGATTTTTATCTTTAATTTCTTTATTAAACGCGCTGAAAGTTGTAAACGGACATATATCGTCATAATCCGTTTCTCCGCGCTCTTTAAACGGATAATTCATTCCGACTTCAGAATAAATCTTCTTAAGTATCGACATCAATGCCTGGCGGTCATTCTTATACGGAAGCAACGCATCGGCAAGTTCACTGTAAAAATTGACCCATTGATATTTCTTCTTGTTCTTGCGTAAAGCATTTAACTCCTTTGCGTTGTTCAAAAAGATACTTGAAGCAAGAGAATCCGTCATATCAACATTCCATCCTGCATCGGTAAGTGACCATATACCATGTTTTGAATTATCAATATAACCGCCTTTAACAAGATAACTCCTTGCAAACGCAACATCATTTTGAAACTTGTTAACCTTGGTTTTTCCCCTTACTTCGGTTACCTCTTCATCAGTGAGGTTTTCATTTTTTATAATGACATCTCTAACTTCGTTTGGAGTTCCGCTACCGTTGAGCTGCTTTAGCGCAACCAATATCGGCTTCATCCAACGAATAAACTGAGCATCCGATTTGTTTTCAGTCGCTTCCGGTACAATCGGTTTTTCGCTGTAAAACTTGTCTATGTAGAATCCGACATCACCGGCAAGAATATTCAACTCACGGTCCTGATAACAGTCATCCGAAAGTTCAGCAAAAAGCATATCGGCAAGTTCGCTGTCGTTTAACAGTTCGAGCCGAATTTCTTCATACATTTTCTGACCGTTTTTGAAATTGTTCTCGTAATCTCCCTTTTTAAAAGTGTAGTCGGCATCAATTACGGAAGCAACCTTCTTCATTTCGCCAAACTTGTATATATAATACCTGTCGGGATAGTAATGTCTCAAATATACACTGATGGCGTGCTCGTCCTGATAGTGATTTGATGCACCGTTTCCGTATTTCAGCAAAAGCTCATTGGACTTATTCTTGAAAGCATCGATTCGCACATAAATATCCTGCTCTTCGCCAAAAAGTTCAATAAACATTTCTCTGACTGTTTCCGGCTCTTCGGTTGCAAACTGTTCAATCATACCTTCCGGGAACCATCTGCTTGCAACAAGAAGGTTCCCGGTCTTTGACAGTGCATTTTTAAGCATCGCCGAAAAGTTTTCTGCATCAATGTCCCAGTTGTCTTGGAAATGCTTTACCGCTTCCCATTTGTACTTTTCATCTTTAAATCTCTCGCCGAAATCCTTTTTGTAATCCTCAATCGCTCTTTTGAGCTTTTCTTTGTTAATCATCTTTCTCCTCCGGTAAAAGGAATTAATTTCCTTATTTTTTTACACTTTAATATTATAACAAAATCGGTTAATATTTTCAATCCGTCATTCGTGCAAATATACTTTAATGTTAATTCTCACCCAGCGACCGCTGCCCTCTTTTGACGAAATTCTGCCGCAAAGAAGCTTGCCGGCATCCATCAGTCGTGAAAATATCGCATTATCATATCTTGGAACATATCCGATTTTCACTCCGTCAATGGTCTTAATCACAATCGCTCTTTTATCGTATTTATTGTCGGGCTCTCTGAAAAAGTCAAGTTTGTCGTCCTCGTTCAGATGCGCTTCCAGTTCCTCAATGCCATCGATATACGATGTTCCGGCAATATGAGTATCAAATAAGAAAATGTCCTTTTCAAACGGTTTCGGAACGGCAAGTTCTCCGTTTTGATTATGGAGCAGGCTCATCAAACCGCCCGTTTCGGTAGTTATTAAATCACTCATATTCTCACCTCAGCATTTCATCAATTGTTTGCCTGTATATTTCAATCAGTTCATTATATTGTTCAAGCACATGTTCGAGCTCGTGCCGCATCTGCTCTGTTTTCTTTTCGCTCTCCACGATTGCTTTCAAATTGTACGGATATTTTGACTTTATATCCTCTATTGAATCTTTAATCGGCTTCAACAAACTAAGCAAATGTTCTTTTTCTTCAATCAGCTGCGTCATCGCATCCTTCGATTGCTCAGGCTGCATACCGTCGCCGACCATTTCATTTATGATTTTCAGCGCATTCAGGTCACCGTTTTTATACGCATTGACAGCATTGTTGAACAGCTGCACCTTTTCGGCGGAGATATCGGGATTTAAGTCCGGATGCAATTCCTTGACAATTTTGCGATAAATCTTCTTTAACTCTCTGTTCTCTTCATCCGTGAGCACTTTACACTTGCTTCGTTCCAATGCCTTGTTCATTTTTTCAATCTGTTCATTAAGGCGCTTCTGATACTCGGCAAATTCTGTTTTCAGCGTTTCCTCAATAGCAGAAAGAACAACCTTTTCCTGTCTGTTCTTTTTCGCCTGAATCAATTCAATTTTGCGCTTAAGCCGCAGAGCCGTACATTGAGCCTCATACGCTTTATACTCCAAGCCGCCGAGTTTCAGCATATATGCGGTTTCGATATTACGGCATATGACAAACTGCAATTCATCACGCTCAAGTAAAAGCATCGACAACTCTGTACGAATCTTCTCAACCTCATTTTTGAGCTTTTCAAAGTCAGGAAAAATAATTATATCCGTTTTAGCAAGCTGTTCATCTTCACCGGCTTTAGGCATAGTATGCTCCTCCCCTTGCGCTGTAAGCAGTTTCTCAGTTTCACTTTCATCCATAATTCTCACCTCAAGAAAATCTATTCAAATCATCAATCCAGCAGATTTTCCAATAACCTTTTGCGGTTATTTATAAACAGCTCTGTAACCTTGTAGCTTTCGGTTTCTTCATACCGGCAGGTGTGAATTTTTCCATTATCAAAGCTAAAGATTTCGGCATTCGGGATACCGAGCAAAATCGGCGAATGCGTTGCTATAATAAATTGCGCACCGTCGCTTGCGCATCTGTAAATCTCAGCCAGCAGCGTCAACTGCCTTTGCGGAGATAATGCCGCCTCCGGCTCATCAAGAAAATACAGTCCGTTAGGTTGTATATTATTCTGTACCATCTTCAGGAAGCTCTCCCCGTGCGACCTATTGTGGTACTCCTCCGAAGGATGTGCGAAGTCGGCATATTCCTCCTCCTGTGTTGCAACATTATAAAAACTTTCCGCTCTTAAAAAATAACCCCATTTTTCTTTCCTGTACCCTTTTGCAATCGTTATAGCATTGCAGAGTTCCGAGTGCGTGTCATGCGTCGAAAAGCAATAATTCTTAGTTCCGCCCTCCGGATTGAATCCATGTGCAACGGCTATCGCCTCAAGCAGAGTCGATTTTCCGCTTCCGTTTTCACCGACAAACAATGTAATCGGCTTCATAAAATCAATTTTTTTGACCTTATAGAGTGCTTCAATTCTTGTAAGATAACTCTCATCACTTATCTTATCCCAATCAAAAAGTACACTTTGTATAAACTGATGATTCATTTGCTTATCCTCATTTCTTTAATCATCCGATTCTTTATTATCACTCAGAAAGTGTATATTTAAAATTCAACGCATTGAGTAACTCGTTAAAATTATACGGATAACAATTTCTGCCTGTGAATTCTACCGGTCTGCATCCGTTATCGTATTTGAACTTTACGCTCCATGATTCGCCGTCCAAAACTACATAACCGTAATCAAACGAATCATATAAATGCTTTCATTCGCCCAAATTAAGGCATTTCAAGTTTTCAAGCAACATCTCTTTTTCAATTTTTCCCTGTTCAAGCACATTGTCAATAATTTCTGTCTTATATTCGGCAACATCACCTTTGATATCAAGCGTATACTCGGCGAAACCAAGTATAAAAGCTCCGCAAAAAGCTTCGATTCTCCTTATGTGAGGAATGTTTTCCTGAAACTTAATTGCTTTGATTTCACTTTTTGTCGGTTGATATTCCGAACCGAGTTCTTTAAGTGCCTGAATCGTTTTATCAAGACGCTCACGATTTTCGGCGACCTGCTCAATTATACTCGGCTCATAAGCGGAACAGTCCGATAACGGATTCTCGGCGATATCCTTTAAACGATTGATTTCTTTCTTCAGGCTGCGAATTTTTGACCTGATTTCATTTTCACTTTTTCCCCTTAACTCGTTTTCGTAATAAGACTCTGTATTCATCATTGTTTCCTCCTTGTTTTATTTTCTACAAACAGTGTAACAGCCTTTGACCTATTTATCAACCCAAAATTTCTCAAAGCGCCATTTTTCAGTCCGTTTATGAGGACTGTAAGCATCAACCCGATGCCTCTATTCGCCTTTTAGCCGTACTAATACAAAAGCCCATGCAGATAAAATCTCGGAGGGTAAATTTATAAGGATTATCTAAACAACCGGGTGCTTCGTGCATTTAGTGAACAGTCAAATTTTAAAAATATACATCAATATTCATTCCTGCCGAAAATGTGGTTTTTTCGGCGGGAATATTTTTTATGCGGCGAAAAAGCTGTTCTGTCCTCAAAATTCGGGACGAAAAAAGAGGACAAAATACAAATTATGAGGACAAATGAGGACCGAGGGAATTTTGAAAAGTCGATTTTGAGACAAAAAAAGAGCCTCGCTCGAAGTGAGCGAAGCTCTGAAAGTGTTGATTTATAAGGCTTACTTCATTGCCTCTTCAACCGCAACAGCAGTTGCAACGGTAGCACCAACCATCGGGTTGTTGCCCATACCGATAAGACCCATCATCTCAACGTGAGCGGGAACCGAAGAAGAACCTGCAAACTGAGCGTCGGAATGCATACGACCCATTGTATCTGTAAGACCATATGAAGACGGGCCTGCAGCCATGTTGTCCGGGTGAAGTGTACGGCCTGTGCCGCCGCCCGAAGCAACAGAGAAATACTTAACGCCGTTCTCAACGCACCACTTCTTGTATGTGCCTGCAACGGGATGCTGGAAACGAGTCGGGTTGGTTGAGTTACCTGTGATTGAAACGCCGACATTCTCAAGCTTCATGATAGCAACACCCTCGGGAACGTTGTCAGCACCGTAGCACTTAACATCGGCTCTCGGGCCGTTTGAATATGCCTTCTCGTAAACAACCTTAACCTCTTCTGTGTACGGATCAAACTCTGTCTCAACGTATGTGAATCCGTTGATTCTGGAGATGATCATTGCTGCGTCCTTACCGAGACCGTTAAGGATAACACGAAGCGGCTTAACTCTAACCTTGTTAGCATTAAGAGCGATCTTGATAGCACCCTCTGCAGCTGCGAATGACTCGTGGCCTGCAAGGAATGCGAAGCACTCTGTCTCCTCGGAAAGAAGTCTCTTACCGAGGTTGCCGTGACCGAGACCAACCTTACGGTTCTCGGCAACAGAACCGGGAATGCAGAAGCTCTGGAGACCGATACCGATAGCGGCAGCGGCATCGGCAGCCTTTGTGCAACCCATCTTGATAGCGATAGCTGCGCCTACAGTGTAAGCCCAGATAGCATTTTCAAAGCAAATGGGCTGAGTTGAACGAACGATCTGGTCAACGTCGATACCCTTTGCAAGTGTGATTTCCTTACATTCGTCGATGGAGGAAATACCGTATTCTTTAAGAACGCCGAGGATCTTAGCCTCACGTCTCTCATAACCTTCAAACTGTGCCATTGCGTTATTCCTCCTTCAATTATTCTTTTCTCGGGTCGATATACTTAACAGCTTCATCGAAGCGGCCGTATGTGCCCTTGGATTTCTCATATGCCTCGTTCGGCTCCATGCCCTTCTTGATGAAGTCGGTCATCTTGCCGAGAGAAACGAATTCATAACCGATAACCTGATCGTCAGCGTCAAGAGCCATTCTTGTGCAATAGCCCTCTGTCATCTCAAGATAACGAACGCCCTTTGCCTTTGTGCCGTACATTGTGCCGACCATTGAGCGAGCGCCCTTACCGAGATCCTCCATACCTGCACCGATTACAAGACCGTCCTCTGAGAAGGCGGACTGTGTACGGCCGTATACGATCTGAAGGAAAAGCTCACGCATAGCTGTATTGATAGCATCGCAGACAAGGTCAGTGTTGAGAGCCTCAAGAATTGTCTTTCCGGGAAGGATCTCAGCTGCCATAGCTGCGGAATGTGTCATACCTGAGCAGCCGATAGTCTCAACGAGAGCCTCTTCGATAACGCCGCCCTTAACATTAAGAGAGAGCTTGCAGGCACCCTGCTGAGGTGCACACCAACCCACACCGTGGGTATAGCCTGAAATATCAGTGATCTGCTTTGCAGCGATCCACTTGCCTTCTTCGGGAATCGGAGCCGGATCATGTTTCGGACCCTTGGCTACACAGCACATTCCCTGAACTTCTGCTGAATAGTTCATTATAAAAATCTCCTTTCGGTTTTTCGGGGTTTTCCCTGTTTTGGTGTTTCCAAATCAGTGGTTACCCGATTATTATATCAGTCTGTGAAAGATTTATCAAGAGTTAAAGGAAAAAATTTTCAAAAAACGTCGAATTACAGCCGGTAGAGTTCAAAAAAATCACTCTACCCGGAGTAGAATCACTGTAGAGAGCCGAAAATTCGGTGTAGGGTGACTTTTGCGGCCTTTCGGCGTACAATGAAATCAATGAAACGACCATCGTTGAAGAGCGGTCTCGCTATTATGCTTTTTGCGTTAATTCCGGTTGACGGCTTGGCGAGCAATTTAAGCAATTATCATAAATAAAGGAGTAATCAAAATGTATTTGGAAAATGTTAATCTTCCTTATTATACGGAAAAAGAGGATAAAGCGAATTCAATATCGCACCTTGTCGGAGTTGTTTTCGGAGCGGTTGCAACAGTCGTTTTGCTCATGAGATCGAATGATATAAGTCATATAATCAGCTCGATAATTTTCGGTGTCGCTATGATTATTCTTTACAGCGGTTCGTCGATTTATCACAGACTTTCCCCGGGAAAAGCGAAAAAGGTTGCAAGACTTGTTGACCATTCTGTAATTTTTGTTTTGATAACGGGCACAAGTATTCCCTTGATGATACTTGACGTTCTCCCCTATTACAAAGCACTTGCAATCGTTTGCATTGCAGTCAGCACTGTGACGGCAATGCTCGGAATTACGCTGACATTTATAGATCAGGAAAAATACAAAAAGCTTCAAATGGTGCTTTACATGGTGCTTGGCTGGATGTGCATTTTCCTTTTTTATCCGATTTATAAATGCGACCCGAACGCTCTTCTGCTTTTCGTACTGCTCGTCCTCGGCGGTGCAATATATACGCTCGGCACAATCTTTTATTCAATCGGCAGATTCAAAAGATATTATCACTTCATTTTTCACCTTTTCATCCTTGGCGGAACGGTCACGCACTTCCTTGCATTTTTGATTTGTTTGTATTGATGACGTGACAGAATAAAAAATACTGCTGACTATTTTCTTGCCGGTTTTCCTAAAATGAAGCCATAATAAAATTTCATCTGTCCTTGGGTCGATGTGGGCATCGACCCCTTCGTCGTCAATGACAACGCCTCCCCTTGATTCAACCAAGGGGAGGCTATAATTTCTGATGGCTTTATAATTGAATTATGGAATTCACATTCCGTTCAGCCTCCCTGTTTGTTAGGTTAGCCGAAAATATTTTCTTCTGATTTCGGACAGTGCCGATTTTTTTACTTATAGCATACCGTTCTGCCGGTAAAGATTTTTACAAAAAGATGGCCGATCGTTTCGCATGCAAGCTCTATGAAGCCGAGGAAGTTGACCTTATCGACAAGCTTTGCACCGTCCTTATCCCCTGCTTTTCTCAAAGCCGTCGAATCGCAAGCCGAAAAAGCATTGTACCAACGCTGAGTTCTTGTCTGATAGGTTGAGGTATCGTTCTCATCAAGGTCGATAATTCTGTAGCCGTACTGTGAAGAATATGCGTCGCCGTTATAACGTGTGCTCAATGAATTGGTTATATTGATACCCTTATATTTGACGCTGAAGCTGTTGGAATGGTCATGACCGGTGAACATGGCGAGCACGTCTCCCCTCTCAACCAAGGCGTCAAACTGTCCGTGGTTATAATAGCCGCAGGACGGTGATTCGTGGAGTGTACCGTGATTTTCAACCTCGGGGTCAAAAGCGTAAAACTCGTCATCCGTGTAGAACTTATTATAAACATATGCGCCCTTGCGCTTCATCTTTTTAAGTCCGTCATAAACCTCGGGAACAATGATATGCTGGAAAACAAGTGAATTGATCTTGCCGCCGTTCTGCCTTTCAATCTCGGCCGAGGTCTGCTTGTACCATTCAACCTGGTCGGCCTGTACATTTGAATAATGACCATCATCATCATAATCGCCGGAATCGAACGCCCAAAGGTTAAACTTCATTTTGCCGTCGATTGACGAATAGAGCGGAACGTTGTATGTACCGCAGCCTGAAAGCATTTCGCCGTCATCGATTGAAATCGAGCAAGGATATTCATTGTAAAGAGCCATGAGATCCTCTCTCGAAATAACGCCGTTTTCGGAATCGTGATTACCGAAGCTGACAGCGACAGGAATATTTCTCGACTGAAAAACGCTCATGATCTGCTCGATAAACCATTTGGTCTCCTCGATCGTATCACACTTGCAGATATCGCCCGTGAGCATTATCAAGTCAGGCTTTTCACGGTCGCATGCATTGCCGATAAGCCAAATCGAGTCCTTGACATTATCCTTTCCGAGGTGTGTATCTGTAACGTGCATTATTCTGAAGCTGCCGTCCTCATTAAAATAAAGAGGTGCGGTTGTCAATGACTTGTCGGCAGCGAAGCCCGTTGAAGCCATTGCAAGCATCAAAACGAATACCATTACAATTGACACGAGAACATTAATTCTTTTCATAGTAAACACCTTTCTTTTTATACAATCGGAGAGTATAAAAAATAAATACATTCAGAATAAAATTTCAAAATCCGTGCCGATTGTCAGCACACTCAATCCGCATTGACGAGCCACTCATGCTCCTTGGAGTAGAGACGGGTGGTCTTGTACCACGGGTCGCCGTCAATATGGCGAATCATCCATACATAATACATTGTGTAGCCCGGTGCCGTGACCTGCTCGTGATCGTTGCCGTCGGTTATCGTGCAATATGCACCGTCGGTGCTCTTAAAAACGTCGTCGCCGTTGAAGCATGCACCGAAGCCCTGCGGCGGATCAAACTGATAATAATAAACCTCCGGCTGCGGATGATGGTGCGGCGGATAGCTCGACCATCTTCCCGGCTGATTGAATACCTCGCCCATTACCATGTTGGAATAGGGGGCATTGTCGTAATCGAACATCGTTGAGCAGATACGGTAGCCTGTGCCCTCCCACTGACCTTTGCCGAAATGCTGATAAAGACAATCCTCGGGCTTATAGAAAACAGGCTCAAACTCTCTCTCGTTATCGGTCTGCTGAACGAGGAATTCGCTGTCCTCGCAGGCCTCAATGCTTATCTTTATGCCCTTGCATACGTGCAGGCAATACGGCGTTTTCTCAAACGGATTCTTTCTTTTCATGTTCTTCGTTCTGTCGTTCCAGCTTATATTCATGTTGCCCTTGAGAATGAGCACAGCAGTCTCGTTCTCGGCACTGAAAATTTCGTACTTCTCCCCTTTTGCAAGCTTTTTCACCCAAATGTTCATGTGCATCTCGGGGTTTTTGCCGTTCATTTCGCAGAGAATCTTTTCGTTTTTCTCGTTGAATGCAGGATTTTCAAGCATATATAATTCCTCCTTGGAAAATGTTAGATTTATGATTACATTCTATCATTCTGCAGCAATAATTTCAATAGAAGTTTACAAAAATGTAAAAAACATATATCATTGTCGTGTGCCTTGACATTGCAAAAAAACGGAATTATAATTGTATATCATCAGTAAAAGAAGGTGTTTTTAATGGTCATTGACGCACATTGTCACATCTACCCCGATAAAATTGCCGACAAGGCGGCGCACAGCACGGGACGCTTCTATTCCCTGCCCACAACATATGACGGAAAGGTTTCAACACTGCTCGAAAACGGAGCGAAAGCAGGCATTGATAAATTCATCGTGCAGTCCGTTGCAACAACGCCGAAGCAGGTCAGCTCTATCAATAAATTCATCGCCGCAGAGGTAACCGCTCACCCCGACAAGCTCTACGGACTCGGCACGCTCCACCCCGACAGTGAGGATATCAGAGCCGACGTTGAAGAACTTGTTTCACTCGGTCTCGGCGGAGTTAAGCTTCACCCCGACATTCAGCAGTTCAAGCTTGACGATTACAGATGCCTTAAAATATATGAGCTTTGTGAAGAATTCAATCTTCCCGTTCTTCTCCACACGGGCGACAGCAGATATGATTACTCCAACCCGAACAGACTCATTCCGATACTTAATATTTACGACAAAATGGTTGTTGTCGGTGCTCACTTCGGCGGCTGGTCGATGTGGGATGAGGCGTCAAAGCTTCTTGCCGACCGTGAGAATTTTTATGTTGACTGCTCATCGTCCTTCTATGCCCTCTCCGATGACAAAATCCGTGAGATCATCGCACGCTACGGCGTTGACCGTGTGCTTTTCGGAACGGACTATCCGATGTGGAACGTTGAAACCGATTTGAAGCGTTTCTACACTCTCGGCTACAACAAAGAGGACTCGGACAAGATTCTTTATCAGAACGCCGTTAAGGTCTACGGCTTGAAGCTGTAATTGGTATTTTCCTATATTTTATTTATCTGCTTATAAACAATGTGGGCATCGTACACTGCAAATATGGATTCAATCCATACTTTCCGCAGAGCACGATGCCCACAGCTTTATTGACATTGAACTTTAACCAATAAAACCTCAGAATTCTATTTTATAGGAAAACGGCTTGATATCCGCATAAATGCGGCTATAATATTTACGTTCAGCGGTTTTTCTGTCAAGAATTTTATAGATGTCGGACATGTATTTTCTGAGTTCCTCGGGCATGGTATTTACCCCTGTCAAAATCACCTCATCTGCGTCACATTCACTGCTTAACAAATCCCAAAAAGCGTCTAAATTAGCGCCGTACCATTCAGGAAAATCAAATGCTGTCCTAATTCGTTCATGAAGCTCTCCGAGATACTTACAATCCGTTAAATCCAATGTAATTGTTTTCTTTTCTTCCATTGCCTGCTCCTAAATTATAAACGATCCGTTGCACATTGCGCTTCGGCTCGCTTTTATTATTCGGTTATTTCCAGAGGTGGTCCGCTCTGACGATCTCCCTGTCGTCTCTGCCGCCGTTAAGCTGCGGAAAATACGACGCAAATCTGTATCTCGGTAGCTTGTCGAATTCAAGTTTTATGAGCGGATAATTAATAATCGGATCGGGATTTTTCTCGGGCAAATCATATATAAAAATTCTGTCGCCCTTTTTCTCGAACTTTATCGGAGTGCCGTCCATGAAAGAAATCTTCTTCGGCTCGTCCATAAAGCCGGCAAGAGCCATTTTACCGTTGTAAGGTGCCCAAATCTTGTTCCACATATAAATCGTTGTGCCCTTTGACGTACCCCTTCCGACGCCGTTGAGCTGGAATTTGTTGCCCTCGCCCTTGTTGAGAATACCGTAAACCGCTTCGCCGTTGACCTTGAGCCACTCGCCCACCTTGTGAAGCGGATCAATAACCTCATACGGGATTGAACCGTCCGGCTTCGGGCCGACATTGAGCAGAAGATTTCCGCCGTATTCGCAGCAGGTCTGAAGCATGTTGACGATTCTCTGCGGCGTGTAGCTGTAAGGAAGTGCCTGATCCGAATCAACATAGCCCCAGCTTATTCCGTTGAAGGTCATGCAGGCCTCCCAGTCACGTTCGGACGGAGTGATGTGCTCCTCCGGAGTGCCGAAGTCCTCGGCAAGTCCGCTTCTGTCATTGATAATAATATCCGGCTGAAGACTTCTGAGATACTGATTTCGTTCAAGCGAATCCCAGCCCTCCCATGACTCCATCGGCAGCGGAACGTCGTACCAAAGGATATCAATCTTACCGTACTGAGTAAGAAGCTCTGTGTTTATATCTTTAAGGAACTGAGTGTAACGCCTTCTCGCCTCTGTGTCATAAGCACAAATTCCGCTATCGGGGTGATGCCATTCCATGCAGGTCGAATAAAAACCGATTTTCAGGTCAAATTCACGGCATGCTTCAACGAACTCCTTAACAATATCACGGTGTGGACCGTAATTGACGGAATTGTACGGATTTGCCTTTGAATCCCAAAGGCTGAAGCCCTCGTGATGACGGGTCGTCATGACCATGTATTTGCATCCGGCTTCCTTGGCAAGCTTTGCCCATTCACGGCAGCAGCCCTCTTTCGGGCAGAAATTATCGGCAAGTGCTTCGTACTCCTCGGGCGGAATATTTTCGCACGCCATTGCCCACTCATTTCTTCCAAGCTGTGAAAAAAGGCCGTAGTGAATAAACATACCGAATCTTGCTTCACGCCACCACTTCATGCGCTTATCACGAGTTGCGGCGATCTGTTCTTCGTATTGAGGCTTTGAAAGCATAATAAAACTCCTTTGTTTTATATTAAACTCAGTTTAATGTATTTCCCCTGCTTTGTCAACAATAAAGTTGCCGATAAAAGTCAATGTCGTTCGGTATTCCTCTCCTAACAATAAATAACCCTCTATCTCCGATAAACAAATCAACAATTTCGTTCAAGAAATGAAGGTTGACACATACAATTAAATATGCTATAATCGGCAAAGTTTGAGGGAGTAGATAGCTCAAAGCGAGTGGCAAGTCAACACACTGACGCAATGCGTCTGGCTTGTCTTAAATAACGAGACTCAGACGTGGCTTTGCCGTGTCTGGGATTTTTTCAGGCACGACGGTGTCTGATTTTTTTATTCTCGGAGGTAAAATATGGGGTTACTTGAATTATTCATCCTGGCAGTCGGGCTGTCAATGGACGCTTTTGCCGTCTCGGTCTGCAAGGGTCTTTCGACGCAGAAGCTCAAAGCAACGCACTACCTGATAATCGGTGCGTGGTTCGGCGGATTTCAGGCTCTTATGCCCACTATCGGTTATTTCCTCGGCTCAACTTTTGAAAAATACATCACGTCGGTTGACCATTGGGTAGCTTTCGTTTTGCTTGCCATAATAGGCGGAAACATGATCCGTGAGGGCTGCTCAAAGGAAGACGGAAAGGCAAACGATTCGTTCTCGTTCAAAACAATGATCGTCCTCGCAGTCGCAACAAGCATCGACGCCCTCGCAGTCGGCATCACCTTTGCCCTTCTGCCCGATGTCAACATCGTTGCCGCAGTTTCAGTCATCGGCGTTATAACGTTTATCATTTCCGCAATCGGACTCAAGGTCGGCAACATCTTCGGCCTTAAATATAAGAGCAAGGCGGAAATCGCCGGCGGCATTATCCTTATCCTTATCGGAACAAAGATCCTGCTCGAACATCTCGGCGTAATCAACTTCTGATTTAAAATCAAAATATTGCAAATAATTGTTGACAAGATAAAACTTCTTTGGTATAATTCATCAAGTAAACAATATATTGCACGGGGGCGTAGCTCAGCTGGGAGAGCGCTTGAATGGCATTCAAGAGGTCAACGGTTCGATCCCGTCCGTCTCCACCAAGACCGCAAATCGCTATAAATAAGGGTTTGCGGTCTTTTTTATGTCTAAAATCAGTTAATTAATAATCTCATTATGGAATAGCACTCGCCGCTTTTCACCCTATTTTTTATTAAATGCAAGTCAAATTTAACTTTATAAATGCAAGGACTCCTGAGCTGACAGAGCGTAACCATAAATATTCACTTGTTATTCTCAATCTCTGTCGGTTTAATATAAGGACAGATCACGATGCATCACCGGTTACTCTGATGCCGTAAAGCCGTGCCACGTCATATTCGATACGGCAGCCTCTTGCCGATTCCCAACCGCTCGAGAAAAAGGCAACATCCGCCTGTGCAAGAACCTCAAGAGATCTTCCGAGGAACGCAACCGGCGGATGCTTTATATCTGAAGTGTTATAATCATTGAAAAGGCTGTCAAGAATTTCAACGTCATTACCGTACATTGACTTGACCCGTTCAATAATGAGTTTATTTTCGGCGGCAATAAGCTCATCCGACTTGCCCATCATGGACTGTGATATAAATATTTTCAAGTTCAAACCTCCTGTTTATTTGTTTTCGGGCATAGAAAAAGCCGCCACATAATTTGTGACGGCTGTCATATAATTTCTTCAATTGATTTAATTTCGTTTTCATATATTTCCCCAAATTTAATATTATTCATTATTTGCATAAACGTAATCGTAGATTTCTTGAACCCGAAGCCCAATTTTATTAAGATTGTAGTTTTTATCAATCCCTCGAAAGCTAACCAATCATTCAACTCAATAAGAAGGTCATTGATATTTTTAGAATTCAATAACTTATCTAACTTTTCGGTATCATTATCAAAGATATGTTTCTTCAAAAACTCAACATCTTCATTTTTAATTTTTATCATTGAGATCACTCCGGCAATCATTATCATGCGTTTTTCTTTTTTTAAAAGCACTGCGAACCAATTCGATTCGCAGTGCTTCTCTCAACATAAAATGTTACAATATCATTATTGTAAAAATATGCGAACTGTTTTGATGTTTCAAAACGGACCGTATCTTTGTCGGCTACGATTATCCGCATAGCAAACCATATAAAGCAATCCTATGGTGTATAAAACAAGCATTGCCATATCGGCGGTGCTTAAATTATTTTTAAACCATCAAATCGCAAACCATGTTGCTGAGTTCTGTCGGATCGTCCACTGACAGACCCTCAATCAAGCGAGCCTGAGCGTAAAGAATCTTTGCGTACTTTCCGGCCTTCTCTTTGTCGCTCTCGTAAAGCTCGGTGAGCTTCTGAGCAATCGGATGATTCTCATTGATTTCAAGGACGATATTTGCCTTGACTTTCTGCTCGTTGGTCGGCATAGAATTAAGAACCTTTTCCATTTCAAGCGAGATCTCGCCCTCAGTTGTAAGACATACAGGGTGCTTCTTGAGCTTATTGGTAAATCTTACGGAAGAAACGCCGTCGCCGATGCTCTCCTTGAGGTAATCAAGCATCTCCTTGCCGTCCTCGTTCTTCTTTTTAAGCTCCTCCTTCTCCTCTTCGCTGTCAAGCTCAATACTGTCGGTGCAAATGTTCGCAAACTTTTTACCCTCAAACTCGTTGAGCATCTTGATTGCAAATTCATCGACGTTCTCGGTGAAATAGAGAACCTCATAGCCCTTGTCGACAACCGACTCAACCTGAGGAAGAAGCTCAATCTTGGCAACGGATTCGCCGCATGCGTAGTAAATCGTATCCTGCGACTCCTTCATTCTGCCGACATATTCCTTGAGCGTTGTCAGCTTCTTATCGTTAGATGAATGGAACATAAGCAGGTCACCGAGCGTATCGTTCTTTGCACCGAATGCGTTATAAATGCCGAACTTCAGCTGAGTGCCGAATGCATTATAAACCATCTCATATGTATCACGGGAATCCTTCATCAGCTTGATAAGCTCAGAATGAATCTTCTTTTCAAGGCTCTTTGCGATGAGCTTTAGCTGTGCGTCATGCTGGAGCATTTCACGGGAAATATTGAGCGACAAGTCCTCGCTGTCAACGAGTCCCTTTACGAAGCTGAAATAGTCCGGAAGCAAATCTGCACACTTATCCATAATGAGAACGCCGTTTGAATAGAGCTGCAAGCCCTTTTCATAGTTCTTGGTGTAGTAATCAAACGGAGCGTGACGGGGAATATAAAGCAATGTATTGTACATTACCTGGCCTTCCATCTTTGCATGGATAACCTTTGCCGGCTCCTCGTAATCATAAAACTTGTTCTTGTAGAAGTTGCTGTACTCGTCGGCCGTAACCTCGTTCTTGTTCTTCTTCCAAATAGGAACCATAGAGTTGAGCGTTTCGGTCTCCGTTACCTGCTCATACTCGTCCTCTGTGCCCTCCTTGAGGTGGCTGTGGGTGCAGTCCATTGTGATAGGATATCTGATATAATCGGAATATTTCTTGACGATTTCCTTGATCTTGTATTCCTCAAGGTATTGACCGTAGTCGTCATCCTCGGTGTTTTCTTTGAGATAAAGAGTAATTACCGTGCCGTGTTCAAAATCCGCCTCGCACGGCTCAATCGTGTAGCCGTCTGCACCCTTTGAAGTCCACTTGTGAGCCTCGTCATTGCCGAAAGCTTTGCTGACAACCTCAATTTTGTCGCTGACCATGAATGCCGAATAGAAGCCGACACCGAACTGGCCGATGATATCAACATCCTCTTTCTTCTCGTTGTCATTCTTGAAGTCAAAAGAACCGCTCTTTGCGATTGTACCGAGGTTCTGCTCAAGCTCCTCGCCGGTCATGCCGATACCGTTATCGGAAATTGTAAGTGTTCTTGCCTCTTTGTTCGGCTGAATCTTGATTATCAAATCGCTCCTGTTGAGAGCAAGATTATTTTGCAATGAATGATAATAGAGCTTGTCCATTGCGTCGCTCGCATTTGATATAAGCTCACGCAGGAAGATCTCCTTGTGGGTATAGATTGAATTAATCATCATGTCGAGCAGCTTTTTTGACTCTGCCTTAAACTGTTTTGTACGCATATATATCACACCTTATTATAAATAAAACAAATTAGCACTCTTTATCTCTGAGTGCTAATTCAGTATAGTCCTATTTATAATTTTTTTCAAGAGGTAAATGAAAGAATTAACAAATTGGTAATAATTTTGCTCCTTTACAGCATTAAGTTTTTTACCATTATTTTATTCAAAGGCTTTGAAAGGCACTTTACGAGGAAAATAAAAATACCTCCCGTCAGCAAGGCGATCAGAACCGTGCCCTCCCTCGTTCCGACGATTTTTCCGTCAAAAAAGATAAGTGAACGTACAAGTGAAATGACGACGCAGCAGACATCAAAACCGATTTTTATATTTTCAAACTTTTTGCCCGAGATGCCGGCCACAGCCTTGTCAAACGCTTCGCCGGAATTCATTATAACATTTGCAATTACAGAAAGCGATACGCCGAAACCGATAAATTATACTTTCTCCTAGTCACTTTGTCAATAAAGGCATTGACACGGTGCAACAAATAGATATATAATATTCTCGTAAAAAACTAAGGAGAATAGCTATGACCCTTGAAGAATTTATAACAGCTCTCGGAGTTCCTGCATTCGGAACGGTTTTGAGCGAGCCGATAAACTGCGGTGCAGGTCTTTCGATTGATGACGAAAAGAACGGCGGCGAGGACGATTCCTATATGTTAGTTCTCGGCGATGTTACTTCCAAAATGTACCGTGATTTTCTTGCATCACTCGCAAACACAGGACGCAAAGAAACCTTTCACCGTGAATTTAACGGCAATATTTTCGTGGAATTTGTCGACGGCAGCAGAATAATTTATACATACTACACTGCCGAAACGATGATTGCGAGAATTATTTTTGACAATGCCAGCTCTCCCCTTTACGAGATGAACGACGCAGCCGACGATGTCAGAGGCGACACTGCACTTATGCAGTTTTCGCTCCGTTACGGCAAGATGATTCGCTTCCACAGTTGCGACTGCGGCATGCTTTACGCTATGAGAATGCGTGACAATTCCGTTATTATTATCGACGGCGGCGAAATCGAACAGTGCACAGAGGACGCATGTGACGAGTTTATGCGCCGACTTGAGAACCTAACGGGCAAAGAAAAGGGCAAAAAGATTCGTGTTTCGGCTTATCTTTGCACCCACAACCATGACGACCACATGGATTTCTTCATCAAGCTTCTCAAAAGAGAAAAGGATGTTCTTGATGTTGAGCGTGTAATGTTTAACTTTCCGTCAAAGACATTGCTTGAATACGGAATCCCGTGTGCCGACAAGCTCAGAAGCAGAATCAAGAAATATGCTCCGAATGCTAAATTTCTCAAGCTCCACACCGGTCAGACGATTCGCTTCCCCGATGCAAGAATTGAAGTGCTCTCAACTCATGAGGATATACTCCCCCGCTCAACCCGTGCCGGCGATGACGATACATACAGAAGCGTCAATGAGACCTCAACGATTTTCCAAATTGTTTTCGACGACTGCTCCGTTATTTTCCTCGGCGATGCGGAAGAAACAAACGGCGAAGCCCTGCTTGCACTTTACGGAAGAAATTCGCTTTCGTGCAAATATCTCCAGTGTGCTCATCACCTCATCAACGACGACAGGAACATTTATAACAGCGTTAAGGCAGAAAAGCTTCTCGTTCCCCAGTGCCGATTTATCGCAATGACAAGCGAGTGCGACAACACACGCTATTTCACTCAGCTTTTCGGCGAAGAAAATATGTACTTTGCAGGCGACTGCACCTATGTTTTCACAATCAAGGACGGCAATGAGAGAATCGACTGTTTCGAGCAGAAAGGCTATCTCTACGACGGCAGCGGATATTAATTCAATACAGCATACATGCAGCGGCTAAACAAAATGTTTACCGCTGCTTTTTCATATTAAAAAAGCTATAGCTTGCTCCGACGATTACGCCGATAACACGCTATAGCCTTTATTATTTCTCCGGTTTAAGTCGAAATGGATTTTACCACATCTTTGAGCTTACAAAATCAAATACCCAGCTGATGATGGATTTAATGATCGGGAGAACAACTGCGATTACCTGTGAGAAAATCTTCATCCAGTCAATCGACGGGTTAACGCCTGTGCCCTTCTTAACCGAAAGTTCCTTCCTGATTGCAAATGAATCAATGTTTTCCGTTTCGCCGTTTTTCGTGTCAACCGTGTAAGCATCGAAATAGAGCGTGTCGCCCACGATGCTGACACCGGAGAACATTGAAGATGTAACATTCTTGATAACCTCGGCTCTCGGGAAATACTTATCCGTCAGGCTCTCGTCCTTCTGGTTGTAAATTTTAACGCCCGAACAGCCGCTGATTTCATAAATCGTTCCGACAGGGTTTTCCTTAACGGTGTATTCCTTGCCGTTGAATTCGGCTGTAGAAGTTGTTACGCTCTCTACCTTGTTGTCAATCATAGCATCAGTTCTGAGGTAAACATGGTCATGACCCTGGAATACCATGTCGATTCCAAGCTGCGGCATAAGCTTGCAAAGCTCGTCTCTTATCTTGCAAACATCTTTGTCCTTATAGTGTGAGCCGTTTGAATAAATAGCCTTATGCATTGCAACAAACTTCCAGTCTGCATCGCTCGACTGCATATCGTCAATAAGCCAGTCAACCTGAGCGTCGCTGAGGCTCTTATCGTCATTAAGATTATTTGTGTTGAGAACCGCAACATGAACGTTGTTGTAATCAAACGAGAAATAGATGCCCGATTCCGTATCCTGCTCGGGAACATTTGAATAATAATAATTCTTCTCGATTGCGTATGAGCCCATTCCTTCATGGTTGCCCGAAGCGGACATCATCGTTGTGTCCATGAGCGTCTCGGAAGCCGTGTTGAAGAGCCACTGCCACTGTCTGAAATTGTCGCCGTGGTCAACGTTGTCGCCCGTGTTGATAATGAAGTCGCTGTCGTACATCTCATAAGCCGTTTCAATGACCTTTGAGAATGTCTCGTACTGCTGCTCGGACTGTGACTGCGGGTCGCAGATATGGATAAACGAAGTTTCATCAGAACCGTCGGCCATCTTGAATGTGCCGATATCGCTCCACCAATTTCTTGAAGCATCGCCGACACGGTAGTAATATTCCTTGCCTGCTTCAAGTCCGGAAACCTCAACAATGTGTCTGTTCATCGGGAACTTGTAGTTCATGATGCCGATAACACCAAGGTCAACGCCCGGGTACTGTCTTTCCGTTCTCTCTGTTTTAACGTTAACCTTAACGCCGTAGGGAACCATTGACTTGCCTGTGAATACAGGGTTCTCCGAATACGGAATAATCTCGATATCCGTGCCCTTAACGCTCGTCTTTGTGTACCAGCTTACGTTTCTTGAGCTTTGGTCAGCACCGAGAGTTGTCGAAACAATCGTCGGCAGTCTGTAGTTCTCTCTTGTTGCGGCCGGAGTAACCTTGCCGTCGTAAACGATAGTCGTGTTAACGTCCTCGATATAGTTGTCGTCATATGCGAATTCGCATGCAACGTTTGCAAGCGTCTGACCGATGCCCTCAAGCTGAGTATCGGTGAGATATTCGCCCATGTAGTATTCGGCAATTCCCCAAAGCGACTTAAAGTCAACAACGCCAAGTTTGTTGGCAGCCTCAAGAATCTTATTTGAAACATTGAGATAGCTTGTGTCGCCGAGGAAAAGAACCATCATTGTAACCGTGAGAATTTTGCCGACACACTCAAGCGTCGTTCCCTCGGGGAAGAATGCACCGAGATTGAGATCAAGATCCTTGAGAAGCTTATCCTGAAGAAGATCATTTGAAACAATGTCAATAAGTGCGTCGAAAATATCAAATACGGTATCGCCGTTATTGAGCTGATCTATAGCGTCCATCATGAACGGATCGTCCTTCATATGGAGCTTACCCTCATATTTGTAAACAATTATACATTCAAGGAGATCCTCAAATGTGCCCGGCTTTGTTCTGTCGCCGAAGCCGTATTCGTCAATAAATCTTGTGTTCGGAAGCTCCGAAACCTGAACGTTGAGCAGCTTATTGATTGAATTGACAAGATACTCGGCCGTTGCGTCCGGGTCGGTCAGATAGTTCTCATAAATCTGGTTGAGAAGATCCTCGATAAAGCCCATGAGGTTCTTGGTTGTGAAAAGCTCGGTATCGCCGATTTTGAGGCCGTCACCGAAAAAGCCGCTTATCATGCCCTCAATATCAAGACCCATGCCCTTGAGTGTATTGAGCATGCCGTCCTTTGCGATTTTCTCCGAATATTCCTCAAGCAAGCCCGAAAGCATATTGAGAGCCGTGGCGGAAAGTCCACCCTCGCCGAAGAACGAATCGCCGAGCGACTTGATTCTGTAAGGCGTTGCATATGTCTCGCCGTTAACCGTAACGGGAAGAACGCAGTCAACATCCTTGCTCTCAACATTCATTGTCGTCTTGCCATTAACGTCGGTCGTTGCACTTACCTCACGGAAATAGTTCGGGAAAGCAGTCAGTGAATCCGTGCAGATTTCTGTCAATGTTTCGCCGTCATCGGTAACAGTCTGAGCGATATCGCTGTCATGGATATGACCCGTAAACGAGAAGTGCATACCTGCGTCAACAAGCTTATCGGTAAGCTCCTCCCAGCCGTCGATAACGAAGCCTCTGATGATCGTATATTCGCCTGTGAAATGCGGAACAAAGTTATGGTGACTGACACCGATAACCGTCTCGCCGTTCGCCTTTGCGTCGGCAATTTCATTGAGAACCCAGTTTGTGGCCTCTGTTGTGAGGCAGCCTGACGTCTCGGCAAGGTCCTTGCCCTTTTCCGTTACGTCGGAACTGTATTTGCCCGTATCCATAACGATGAATCTGTAGCCGTCGGCACGAACGGAATATGAAAGCATATTTGCCTTGCCCTTTGACGGTGTATATCTGTGATAAGCAAGGTCATAGCCGAGATTCTTGTATATTTCAAGGAAATCCTCGGGCGTTGTGCGCTTTGTCGGTTCAGCCTTGCCGTTTTCGTATGTAGTTCCGTTTGCCTTGTTGATATCATGGTTACCGTTTATTGCGATAACCTGAATGCCTGTATCCTTCTCGAACTTTTCAAGCCTTGCAGCAAGCTGTCTGTGAGCCTCATACTCACCGTTGGAGGTGAGATCACCCGAAAGGATAAGATACTTCATGCCGTTCTTCTTGGCATGCTCCGCAATTCCTGCGAGAGCCGATTCAAGAATACCGACCGACTGATACGGCTCCCTTGCAAGAGCAGTCTTGGTGCTCTTCATGAAAGCCTCGTTGTAGTTGCCTGCCAGCGATGCCGGGTAATAGTGCATATCCGACATAACCGCAAAATTAACTTCCTTGTCCGTTGTCAGTCCCTTTTTGATTGCCTCGGCAGCCGATGCACTCATAGGAACGATTGAAAGAATCATCACGATTGAAAGCACAAGCGCAATAATCTTTCTGCTTACTTTCTTTGTCTTATTCATTTTCCAAATAATCCCCCTTCATGTTTTTGGCAATTTGAGAATTGCTTTTATTATATGGATTTTAACAAAGACTTAAGATTAACAAGTGCGTTCGGCACGCCTTTGGCGATTTTGCCGACACCCTTTGCAACGTCCTTACCCTCAAACACCTTGAGAAGTCCGTCCGCCATGTCCTCGGTGAACAGGCCGTTGCTCATTGAAACATAGTTTCTTATCGGAGTTTGCATAATTGTGTTCGTAATCATCGAACTGCCGACTCCGCCCTTCGGCTTCATGGCAAGGTCAACGGTATTGTAAATAAACTTTGCAAGACCTTTATCCTTACTTCTCTCGATTGAGTTATTTAAGCTGTCACTCGTAATTTCCGGAGCAAGCTTAAATTCACCGCCGTAAATTGTCTTGAAGTCGTCCTCTCTTGCTCTTGCCGGGTCGCCTTCGAAGTAAACGCCTGCCGACTCTCTCAAGTCAACAATTGTCTCATCATCCTCCGACTTCATATTTGCAACGGCTTCAAGCCTTATATCTCTCGACGATGCGCCGACGAAAATCTTATATTCGCCGCTCTCAACGCACCAATCCTCGGTCGCTGTGTTCCAGAAAGCAAATGCCCTGTCGTCAAGCTCAACCGTAACCTTTTTCTCTTCGCCGGGCTGAAGCTGAACCTTTACGAAGCCTTTAAGCTCCTTCGGTGCCCTAAATACCTTGCTTTCCGGCTTAGCGACATAAACCTGTGCAATTTCGCTGCCTGCGACATCGCCCGTGTTCTTTATTGTGAAAGTAACCTTTGCTCCCTCGCCCTTTGTAAGATTCTTCTTTCTGAGCTTTATATCCGAATATTCAAAGCTTGTGTAGGAAAGACCGAATCCGAACGGGAAGCGAACGTTTCTTTCGACCTTATCGTAATATCTGTAGCCGATGAAAATGCTTTCACGGTACTGAACGTCCTCTTTTGAATCTGGGTATCTGAATGATGTCGGAGTGTCCTTGAGGCAAATCGGATATGTTTCGGCAAGCTTGCCGCACGGATTCGCCTTGCCAGTGAGCACATCAACGATTGCCGGAGCAACCGACTGTCCGCCGAGATATGCATTGAGAATCGCTTTAACATCATCCGCCCACGGCATTTCAACCGGTGAACCGCCCTCAAGAACCACAATAACATTGTCATTCACACGGCTGACCGCCTCAACCAGTCTGTTGTGGCCGTCTGGAAGCTTCATTGTGCTCCTGTCGAATCCCTCGGACTCGTAATCGTCCGTAAGGCCTATAAAAACAACTGCCTTTGAAGCGTTCTTTGCAAGGTTGCAAGCCTCGGTTATGTAGGCATCCTCGTTCTTTCTCTTGCCGGCTCTGTCATAGCCGTCGGCAAACTTCACACTGATAGGTGAATTGTTGAATGCTCTTCTGCCGCTGTCTATCATTGTCGGATTGATTATCGAGCTGCCTGCACCCTGATATCTCGGGTTATCGGCAAATGCACCGATAACGGCAACGTACTCGCCCTCAACACGCTTGAGCGGAAGAATATTGTCCTCATTTTTGAGAAGAACCATTGACTGCTCGGCAATCTGCCTTGAGAGCAAATTATGAGCCTTAACGTCGAATTTATAACCCGGCTTTTTATTAGCCACACCCTTGAGAATGATGTCAACAAGCTTGTCTACTCTCTCGTCAAGCGTCGCTTCGTCGATAACGCCGCACTTAACGGCTTCAACGATTTTAGCGTCATTAACTCCGCCGGACGACGGCATTTCAAGGTCGTTTCCTGCGTTGAGTCCGGCAACACGGTCATTGACTGCGCCCCAGTCGCTGACAACTGCGCCCTCGAATCCCCATTCCTCACGAAGAACCTTGTTCTGAAGCCACTCATTCTCCGAGCAGTATGTACCGTTGAGAAGATTATATGCGTTCATAACCGTCCACGGTTGACTCTTCTTGACAGCTTTTTCAAAGGCTCTGAGATAAATCTCTCTGAGAGCACGCTCGTCAATAATGCTGTTTGAGGTCATTCGCTTCATTTCCTGGCTGTTGCCTGCAAAATGCTTGAGCGAGGTGCCTATGCCCTTGGACTGAACGCCGGCAATAAATGCCGCACCCATCTCACCTGCAAGCTCGGGATCCTCCGAGAAATATTCAAAGTTTCTGCCGCAGAGCGGTGAGCGCTTCATGTTTACACCGGGTCCGAGCAAAACGCTTACACCGTGCTGTAAACACTCCTCCGCAAGAGCCTGACCCATCTTGTAAATAAGATCTCTGTCCCATGAGCAGGCAGTAGTAACCGCAGTCGGGAAGCAAGTCGCCGGGTAGCTGTTGCCGATTCCGACCTTCTTGTTCTCTGCGTTCTGCTTTCTTAGGCCGTGAGGCCCGTCGCAGACCATGATTTCGGGAAGTCCGAGTCTCTCAATGCTTTTGAGATGCCAGAAATCCTTGCCCGAGCAAAGCGACGCTTTTTCTTCAAGCGTCATTTGTGAAATCAAATCCTTGTGTTTCAACATTCAATTCACTCCTCATCGTTTATCACAGTTTCGTTTATTTCCAATAATGCATCAGCCTGAGCCGACTCTATTTCTTCAACACTCTTGAGCTTTTTCTGAATGATCCTGTTTCTGTCCTGTGCATCGGCAAGCGACTTTCCGGCTTCGTCAATCTTCTTCTTTGCCTTGTCAAGGACAACACCGAATTTGTCATACTGAGCCTTGGCAGCCGACAGAAGCTTTCTTACCTCGTTCGCCTTCTCGTTTATCGCAACGGCCTTGAAGCCCATCGAAAGCGAATTGAGCAGAGCGATTATCGTTGTCGGACCTGCAATCATGATGTTTTCACGCTGAATTTTGTCGATTATACCCGAATTTGATGAGGTAATCTCGGCATATAAGCCCTCCGTCGCAAGGTAGAGAATCGCAAACGGAGTTGTATCGGGAACATGGATATATTTTGTAATCGTCTTTGCCTCGTGAAGCACCCTGTCCTCGAGAGCCTTTCTTGCGGAAGCAAGAGCCTGTGCGTCAGCATTGTCCGCCGCCTCGCAAACCCTGCGATAATCCTCCATCGGAAATTTTGAATCTATCGGCAGATAAGTATATTTCGACGAATCGTCGCCCGACGGAATTTTAACTGCAAATTCAACAACATCTCTCGAATTGGCCACGGGCGAATAATTTTTGACATACATATTGGGGATAGTCTGGTCGAGTATGCCCTCCAACTGAATTTCCGCCCATGTTCCTCTCGCTTTTACATTTGTAAGTACCCTGTTGAGAGCCGTAACGTTCGTGGTAACTCCCGTTGAAAGCTCCTTCATCTCGCCGAGGGATTTATAAACATTTTCAAGCTGTTCCGAAACAGTCTTAAACGAAGAATCAAGTCTCGTCGCCAAGGTCGAGGTCAGCTTTTCGTCAACCGTCGCTCTCATCTGGTCAAGCTTCTTTTCATTACTCTCCTGCATCTTCGCAATGGCAGCGTCAACGACCCTTGTCTGCTTTTCATTCTGCTCCATGCTGTTGGTTCTGATAAGGTTGAGCGAATCGGTCATATCCTTGTTGAGCTTGATGAGAGTTTCATAGTTCTGACGGGTCATTGTGTCGAGCTTTTCCGTCATCTGATTTAAAGAATTCGCCGTCTCACGTCTGTTGCGTTCAAATTCCTCTGCACTGTTACCCGAATTCTGCTTCATGAGCATGAGTATCGCACCGAGCTGCTTATCAATCTGCGACGTGCCGTCATCTTCCTTGATTTTCTTTATCTGAGATAAAGTGTATATCATTATGCCGATAACGGCAATCAACAAAATAACAAAAATGTAAATAAAAACGTCTGACATCTTACCACTCCGAGATAAAGTTTAGATTTATATAATTATACCAAAAATTATAAAAATTTACAATCCATTTTCTTTTCAAAAATAGCTGGCATTTTTTGTATGTATTTGCTATAATGTAATGTATATTAATAGCTGAAATTTTATTTCCTTTTCGGAGGTCTATATAATGTTTAAAAAACTTGTATCTTTGTTCCTGGTTATTGTTGCCGTAATAAGCCTTTGTGCCTGCGGCGGCGACAGTTCCGACGTTCTGATACTTCCCATTGAATCCGACCCGATGTGCCTTGATCCTCAGGTTGCCGATTCCAAGGAAGCAAAGCTGATGATTGCAAACTGCTTTGAGGGTCTTGTAAGGCTTGATAAGGATTATAAGATCATTCCCGGCGTTGCCGAAAGCTGGGAAATTTCCAAGGACGGCTTGACCTATACGTTCAATCTCAGAAAAGACACCCATTGGAAGCTTCTCAATTCCTTTGAGGATGTGCTTCCCGAGGGATACAAGGACACATACCGTACACAGGTTATCGCCGCCGACTTTGTTTACGGCATAAGCCGTGCACTTGACCCTGCGACGCAGGCTGGCGACGCCGAGAAGCTTTTCAGCATCAAGAACGCTTCCGCCGTCAACAGCGGCAAGCAGCCGACATCTGCCCTCGGAATAACGGCAAAGGACGATTTGACTCTTGTTATCACTCTCGAGCGTGCCGACCCTGATTTTCTCAGGATTCTCACCCTCCCCGTTGCAATGCCCTGCCATGAGGATTTCTTTAAAGCAACCCATGCAAAATACTGTCTTGACCTTAAATATACTTTCTGCAACGGCCCGTTTTATCTTTCAAGATGGGCGGAGGACAACACACTTTCCATGTACAAAAACGACGAGTACAAGGGCAGCGTCAAGGTCAATCCCGACGAGCTTTATTTCTATGTCAATACCGAGGAATCCTCGGTTGTCAAAAAAATAAGGCAGCGTACATACGACTGTGCTTTTATCTCCGAAGCGGCTAAAAACGAATTGAGCGACAGCGACAAAATTTCTAATTATTCAATTCAGAACACAGTTTACGGCCTTTGCTTCAACTGCACCGATTCCGTCCTCTCAAATGAGGATATGCGCCGTGCGCTTGCAATGGTTACCAAGACAGCTGAGCTGACAGCGAATTATGATAACTCCTTCACCAAGGGAATTGTCCCGGACTGTGTTCGTTACGGCGAGAATTCATACCGTGAAGCCGCCGGAAATGTAAGCGGCATAGCCTACAACGAACAGCAGGCTCTCACGCTTTGGAAGAAGGGTCTTAAGAAGCTCGACATTTCAACCGCCGAGGTTATAGTCACCTGTACCGAGGAGAACGCACATCTCATGCAGCAGACCGTTCAGAACTGGCAGAGAGTTTTTTCAACCTCGATTCTCGCCAAGGTTGAGGTAAAAACGGCAGATCAAATCAGTACAATGATTTATAACACAAGCTACCAGGTTCTTTACCACAAAATCTCTACCGATTCCTCAACCGTTACCGATACATTGAAGAAATTTACGTCCGACAGCTCGTCTAATTTCTTCGGCTTTGCCGACAAGAATTACGATTCGATTGTCAATTCTGTTATTTCGGCCTATTCCGGTGCAGCTAAGCTCAGCGGATGCATAAGTGCAGAAAAATATATTCTTGACAAAGCGGTATTCTTACCAATGCTCGACGGCTCGTCATACGCAGTCGTCAACAAGGGCGTTGACGGACTTTACTTCTCCCCCGCATTTGAAAGCGTGTGCCTGATATCCGGAGGTCACAGCTGATGAACTCGTCAAAAAAAGCCGGTGCGGTTATATTTTGGATTCTGACCGCCGCAGTTATGGGCATTATCTTTTGGTTTTCAAGCGAAAACGGAGATGACTCCAAGGAAGTAAGCGAGAATTTACTCATGCTTATCATTGAGTATCTCGGCAATATCGTTTCACACAATGTGCTGAGAAAGATTGCTCATTTCACGGAATATGCCGCTCTCGGATTCTGCATGAGCGGAGCGGTTTATTTTACATTCAATAAGAACAAATTTTACATTCCGCTAATCCCCTGCGTACTTTACGCAATAAGCGATGAAATCCACCAATATTTTGTACCCGAGAGAGCCTGCCGAATTTTTGATGTTTTCGTTGATTCCTGCGGCAGCTTGACGGGAATTCTCATTTTCCTGCTGATAGCTTTATCGGTTAATAAACATCAAGGTAAAAAAGTGAGTCGTCATTGATTTGACAACTCACTTTTTCATTGGTTATATATATTTTTTTAAAAACATAAATTATGACTTAATTACATGAACGGTTATGATTACGCTCTTATTCGTACCAACACCGTCAACCGTCACGAAAAGTCCGTTTTCTTCTTTTTCAGCCGTAAAATCAACCGTCTCCCCGTTGGCAGCAACAGATATTTTATCTGCCGAAGCAACATCACGGAAGCTGAAAACATATTTTCTGCTGCTCGGGATCAATGTCAAGTCTCCCTCGGCAGGACTGACGGTGAATTTTAAAGTTGAGCCGGTTTCTTCAAGCTTGAATTCGGTTTCGGCATAGTGTCCGTCTCTGTAAGCGAGGCTCTCTCCGTCATCCTCATAGAGCTTGAACGAGCCGTTTCCCCTGTAAATAAGAATTTCAAGTGATTCGGGATTACCGCAATCGTTGCCCGTCTTTCTGCCGTCAAGAGGAATAATTGCACCGGCCGGTGCAAGCACCGGAATTGACGCAATATCTCGGTTAATAACCGTTTTTCCGCCGCAGTAAACCTCGCCGGTGAAGATATCGGTATATCTCCCCTCCGGCAGCCAAATATCAACGGCTGCCGTGTGCGTCCTTTTATCTGCCTTGTGCGTTATCGGCGCAACAATCAGCTGTGTTCCGAAAAAGTATTCGTTGCCGACCTTGTACGCCCCCTCCTCGTTCGGATAGGCATAATACATCGGCATTAGCAGCGGTCTGCCCTCTTTCTCCGTCAGTCTGTTCATTGTATATGTATACGGGATCATGCGATGCCTGAATCGCAGAAATTTCTTTGTGATTTTTTCCGCTTCGCTGCCGAATTTCCACGGTTCCTTGCTCTTGCGAGCGACATTGGCCGAATGGAAGCGCATTATCGGGCTGAATACACCGAACTGAACCCACCTGATATAAAGCTCATCACTGAGCTTTCCGAAATTGTGACCGCCGATATCGTGGCTCCACCAGTTGTAGCCGGCATTCGCCGCAGTCGCCGTGAAATACGGCTGAAAATCAAGCACCGACCACTGTATAGCCGTATCGCCAGAAAATCCGAGCGGATAGCGATGAGAGCCGAAGCCTGCAAAACGTGAAAGCGTCAGCGGACGAAGCCCCTTGGACTGCCTGTCAAGACAATAATAATGGTTAAGAAGCCAAAGAGGGTCAAGGCCTTCAATTTTTGACTTGCTGCCCTGCTGCCAGTCTATCCACCAGAAGTCAACTCCCTCATTTTCCATAGGTCTGTTAATATACTTAAAATATCCCTCGACAAAGTTTTTATCGGTAAAATCAAAGCGAATCGGCTCTTTGCTTGTCTCGTTAATGCCCATATGCCTTGCAAAATCGGGGTACATATCCTCAAAAAATCGCACACCCTGTGCCGGATGAACATTGAGATTTGTTCTGAGTCCCTTTTCATGAAGCGTTTTGAGAAAAGCGATATGATTCGGGAAAAGTTCCGTATTCCAGCTGTAGCCTGTCCAACCGGGATTCCAAAAGCAACCGGTTAAATTTGCAATAGGATTTTTCGGTTTCGAATAATCCTTAACCTTTTCTCCGAAACGCTTTTCAACGTCAACCCAGTGCCAGTCCATGTCAATACAAGCCACTGTCAGCGGAATATCCTTTTTCGCAAATTTATTCATCAAATCAAGATATTCATCCTGAGTATAACGCCAAAATCTGCTCCACCAGTTGCCGAGACAGAAACGAGGAATCAGCGGCGTTTCGCCCGTAATACGGTAAAAATCCCTCAAAGCCGAAAGATAATTACAGCCGTAAGCGTACACATAGGTGTCCTGCCCTACCTGCGAACGAGGCGAAACCGTCCCGTCGGGAAGCAATGACAGCGAAGCCGAATCATCGGCCAGTGCAACACCGTTACGGGAGACAATTCCGTCGGCAAGCTTCACCCTGCCGAACGTCACATCAAGAGTGCGGCGAGTACCTTTCAGATTCCCGTTTTTGAAGTCGGTAACAAGACGTCCGTCGCTGAGCCTGACGCTCTGCAATTCGCCGCATTCCGAAACGCAAAACTCGCATTTATCCGTCTTGACAGTTATCCTGTTTGAGGTATTTTTAAAAGAAAAATCAACCTTGCCGAGATTTCTGAAAAGAACGGTTTGCGTCGGCAGGTCGTAGAAGCTGCCCTTTTCGATTCTTATAAGCTCAGGAGTGATAACCGTTATCCGCAAATCGCTGTCAATTATAACGTTTTCGGCACAAGCCGAACCGTCGGATTTAATCGCATATTTTTTTGCAAATCCGTCCATTTTCTCACCTCGAATAATTTATAATATAATCATATACTAAATAATTTTACGTGTCAATCGCATTTTAGTTCTTTATGAAGCCGTATAAAAATCCCAATAGCGAACAAACAACAAATATTCATAAAAAAATAAGACTTTTTCAAAAAAACACTTGATTTTTTGAAACTCTGTGCTATAATATATGAGCGTTAAGAAATGCGCTGCTAGCTCAGCTGGATAGAGTGTTTGGCTACGAACCAAAAGGTCAGGGGTTCGAATCCCTTGCAGCGCGCCAAAACAGAAGCAATGCAATTTTGTGTTGCTTCTGTTTTTTTATTCAGGGATTCGAACCCTGAGAGGGTGAGCGACGTTAAGAAAACAGTCCCGTGGACTGTTTTTAGTCGCGAAGTGTGAGGCGGGTACTGTCGCCTCGCACGCAAGGCGGCTTGCCGCCTGTATCCCTTGCAGCGCGCCAAAAGAGAAGTGATACTTCGGTATTGCTTCTCTTTTTTATTTTTTATGAATTTTTGAGGGATTCGAACCCTGAGAGGGTGAGCGAATTTAAAAGCCGTGTCTTGCACGTTCACTTCACAGTTGCAAAACACGGTTTTGTTTTATTTGTTCTTATCAATCAGCTCATCAAGCAACGCAGTGCAGCCGTCAAGGACATCTTTGTATGTCACTTCAAAATTTCTCGAATACCACGGGTCGGCAACATCTCCGCCACGGGAGGTATAATCCATGAGCTTATGTATCTTTCGGTCGGGGTCATTGCCAAAGATATAAAGCATATTTCTTATGTTTGCACTGTCCATACCGACAAACAAATCATACTTGCCGTAGTCGTTTTTCTGAAGCTGAATCGCCCTCTTGCCGTCACATTTAAGTCCATGCTTTGCAAGCTCGGCTCTCGCCGGCGGATAAACCGGATTGCCGATTCCGTTCCAAATCTCCTCCGTACTCGTTGCGGATGAAGCAATCTCAAATTTATACTCAATCCCCTGCTTTTTCACAAGGTCTTTCATTATGAATTCCGCCATCGGACTGCGGCAGATATTACCGTGGCAGACGAACATAATTCTAATTTTCGGTAACATTTTTTCACCGCCGTTTATTTAATCTCAACGCCGTGCTCTATAAGACTGTCAATATCAATTTTTGTATTGTGGAAATCGGCTTCAAAAGCCTGCTTTAAATTTTGCGCCTCAAATGAGGAAAGCATGCTGCAATTATAAAATGTTGAGCCATGCAGTTGATTAACATTTGCCGATAATTTAACGCTTTTAAGCTCGGAGCAACCGAAAAAAGCATAGCTGCCTAGATATTCGACGCTGTCGGGAATCGTAATTTGTTTTAATTCGCCGCACTCAAAGAATGCACTGTCATCAATGCAGTTAAGCCTTTGAGGAAGTGCTATTTCCGATAACGCTTTGCAGCCGTGGAACGCGCCGTTGTCAATGCACAAAAGCGACTGTGGAAGGCTGACCTTTTCAAGCATCATGCAATTCTCGAAACACGCTTCGCCGATATACTGTATACCATCATCAACCGTAACTTCCTTTAAACTAATATTCGGCAGGAACTCACTATTATCGAATCGGCAGGTTACGCCGATGACCTCATGACCGTCAATAACGCTCGGAATCGTTACCGTGGAAGAGTCACCGCTGTACTCGGTTATGAAAACCTTTTTGTTTTCAAAGAGCCGGTATTTAAAGTCGCCGTTCTCCCCTTCGGATACAAAGAAATTTTGATTATCCTCCGTGCCGAAATAATAGGTCGAAAAATAATCGCAAAGCGTTATATCCGGATGACTGTACTTTTCGGCGATGAACAGATAATCGTTCCATGTAAATTTATCGGAAATCTTTACGTTTTCCTTTTGAAAATTCACCGTTGCGATGTCGGTTGTTGTGGATTCCGTTGTCGTTTTATCATCAACATTCGGCACACACGACGTCAGGAAAAATATTGTTAAAAGCAGGGATAGAATGATGTGTAATTTTTTCATTTTTATTGCCCCTTTTACTTGTGTTGACCGGTTAAGTCAGATAAATTTGCTTTCGAGGAAGGATCTAATCAGCCTTGGGTCGATGTGGGCATCGACCCCTACGAATTGTGCCGCTTATATTCTACAACTTATTAACATTTCGGAAATCAAAAGTATTTATACAATCGCTCCGTCTTTTCCCATACACCAGATTCCGCCTTTATCGGGATATTTAGGTTGACTTTGAGAATCGAAATTATCATAATAATAATCCATAATCTCTTTCTTTGTTACAATAATGTATTCAATTCCAACATTATCCTTTTTATCCTCATCCTTTAAAAAGAAATTGATAGCAACATAATACTCTGATTTATCCGTCTTAGCCAAGACAACTACAGAAAAGGATTGCCGAAGAGTTTCACCGTAAGAAACATAATTATCTTCACCCGGTAAGCCTTCTTCATAATCAATAAAGTCTCCGTCGATATATTCAAACAAAATATCCATCTGCTTTTCAATATCACTTTCCGACTGGGAAGATTTTGAAATCAAATTTCTCAATTCTTCTCGATCTCTCCTATTGATAATGTTCAATATTTTTTCGGCATTTGTATTTGAATACCAATAGGCCTTTCCGTTTAGCAATCTTGAAATATGATGTTTTTTTACGGTAATACTTTCTTTAATTGGATAGTCATTATTTTGCGATGATGTTGTTGTAACATCTTTTGCGCACCCGGAAAACAACAAAACAATTATGCCGAGAATTATAAAAAATCTTTTCATCCCGTATCCTCCTATTTTCAAAGCATATACCGATGTCGGGTTTCTGATTGCATCATATATGAATTCGGTTCATCAAACCGGTTAATTCCGCCCACATTGAAGAAAATCCGAAATTGGTTTCTGCTGACCTTGGGTCGATGTGGTCATCGACCCCTACGAATTGCATCGGTTTTTGCACATCATCGTAGGGTGCGATGCCCACATCGCACCAAAAAGATTTCAGATTAATCGGTCATTTTTCTTTATCCCCTCCGTCGTCAAGGAGTTTAAGTCTGATGAAATTCCACTCCCTCAGTCAGCTCCGCTGACAGCTCCCCCGGAGGAGGAGCCCACGCTCCATGAAAATTTTTGCAGACATTTTAACAGCCTTCCCCTTGAGGGGAAGCCTTAGTCAATTTTTCCTGACCTTGGGTCGATGTGGTCATCGACCCCTACGAATT
>ERZ779941.74-NODE-74-length-54434-cov-4.773681_pt1 | contig 54434 bp, 43 predicted proteins | sample MGYA00511952_ERZ779941 | MGnify/ENA primary metagenome ERZ779941 (study PRJEB29588, sample SAMEA2142846) | human gut metagenome | biome: human gut; feature: human-associated habitat; material: faeces | place: Denmark | collected 2008/2010 ...
CTCAAGCGAGCTTGGCTCTGCTCATCTGGCTTAACGAAAACGTTCAGGAAAAGAATCCTACAGGGAAGACCTTTAGTCAGTACAAAGTGAGGTGCCTGTTGCGGCACTGCGTGAGGCACTGATTAATGCGCTTTGTCACCGTCATTGGGAGGAATACAATGCCTTTGTCGGAGTCGCTATTTATGATGATCGCGTGGAAATCTTCAATCCAGGCTCGTTTCCTCATGGGATGACACCTGAGAATATCACAGAGCCTCATGGTTCGTTCCCATATAATCCCATCATTGCCAACGTACTGTTCAAGACGACGTTTCTCGAGAGTTGGGGCTCCGGTGTGCATCGGATCGTTGATGCTTGCATGACACAGGGACTGCCAAGTCCAGTGTGGTCAGTAGACAAGGGTATGGTCACTGTGATATTCCTACGACCCAAGTGCTACCCAAGTTAATGACAAGAAGGATCCAAGTACCATCCAACTATGATCCAACTATGATCCAAGTACGATCCGACTACGATCTAAGTACCCCTCAAGTACCCCCTAAGTACCCCTCAAGTATCCCCTAAGTACCATCCAAGCACCCCTCAAGTTCAGATGTTGATCGATAAGATGAAGAATGGCTACATGTCTACAAACGACATTATGGAGGCTTGTGGCCTTAAGGATAGAAAATATTTCAGAGAAAGTTACATTGTGCCTGGCCTCATTGATAACGCTATAGAGCGTAAATACCCTAACGAGCCCAACCATCCAAGGCAGATGTACAAACTTACCAAACAAGCGTTGGAATGGAAAAAGTCCCATAAGGATTAAAGTAAATACGTCTAAAGGTGACCTCTGGCCACTTTTGGACGTATAACCTTGTCTTAATATCAATCTGGAAATGTAAGAAAAACTCAATACAGGAGGAACTCCTCCATAATTTGGAACCTTTAAAGTAAACAAGTATGCAAGAGCTAATAACGGTCACAAAAGCGAGATACATTGATGGCTACCGCATTGAGGCGGTGTTCAGCAATGGTATCAAAAAGATGATAGACTTTGCCCCGGTCATTCAGCGGGCGAAAGGCATCGTGAAGAAGCTGAAAGACGTGGAGTTCTTCAAGAACTTCACCCTCGATCCCTTTACCATTGATTGGAACAACGAGATAGGCTTCGACCCCCAAGACCTGTACGAAATGGGAAAGACTATCGGCTATGAAGACAGTATCGTGGTTGACAATAAGCAAGTTGTCGCTGAGCCGTAACAAGACCAGTACATAACAAAAGACGGATAAAATCGTCGCAGAACTTGCGGAGGTGGGATAAAATCGTATATTTGCAGCGAGCAATAAAAAGAAAGGAAGAATATGAACGAAGTATCAATGAACAATCTATGGACTTATCTGCAAGGATTGTCCCTAACAGCAGAAAATTGGCAGTGGCTGGCAGAAAAAGCGAAAGAGAAGTCTAACTCTTCTGTACAAGTCGCCTCTCAACCCAAGGAGGTAAAGTATAGAATTTCCGCGAGAAGACGTAAATTAATGGAAGAGGCTACTTTCAATCCCAAAGACTTTGAAGGTGATGAAAGAGCTCAGTATATACTAAGCAAATGAAAAAAGTCTTTTTAGATACGAACGTCATTCTTGATGCGGCACTACCAATAAGGGAAAATTTTGTCCGTGCGAATTTTATATTATCGGCATGTGATAATAATGACATACAGGGTAGCGTGTCATTATTGACTGTTGCCAACACAGCTTATATTCTTAAGAAAGGGCGTACTGAAAAAGAAATGGTCAAAGTGCTACGGGAAAATTTAGAAGGACTGCTCGTACTTACTATGGACAGTGCCCAGGTAACCGCTGCTTATGATGTTGATGCCCCCGATTTTGAGGATGTCTTGCAGTATGAGTGTGCGAAGGTTGCTGGATGCGAGCTGATTGTTACAAGTAATACCAAGCATTTCAAATTCTGTAAGGACATTGAGGTCGTATCCACCATCGATTACGACCAGCAGTTTATTGAGGATGAAAATAACTAATGAACACGATCAAACAACTCATAGAGAAATACTGCTCAGAGGGAGTGTAGCATAAGAAGCTGGGGGAATCTCTAACATTAATCGTGGAGCAAGAGTAGTAAGAAGTGACTTACAGCAAGATGGTGAGAGATCTATATATCAGAATAGTCTTTTGCCTTTAGGTTATTACAAGAAAAGTAATTAAAACATGACAATTCCCGTCCCTCCCTTCCTAGCTCAGCGTGAGATTTTACGGTGAATTTCATTCCGTGAGACTTTTCATGAGCGTATGAATGTCATTGGTTTCAAATAGTTCATCCTCATGGGCAGCCTTGATGGCAGCGTCAAGATGGGTGATACGCTGTGGAGCTTGCTTCTTTGCCCTCCAGCTAAAACGCTTCACCAATGAACGAAATAAGGCACGGTCATTGGCTAGAATATCAAATACGTATGTTGAATTCACAGTTTCCATATCTTCTTTTCTTTCTCCTTTCCTTTTTGCTAATCTACGAATTTATTGGATAACTACCAAACAAAATTCCCTCTTTCTTTTTGCTGTTTGGAAAAACATGGCTATATTTGCAATTACAGAAATTCATAACTCCCGTCAACACTTATGACCCAGCAAGATAAACTTACACTCGACTTCGACGAGTACATCCGTCAAGGGGAACCAAGCAAGAAAGAGAAGGCAAGCATCTGGCAGACTGCCATAGGCTTGCAGGCTGTAGATGGCCTGCAGACTTCTGATTATCTTAAGCAGACGGCACGCAAGCATATCGAAGGTGAGATAGACATTGACGAAGCGCGTCAGCTCATTAAGAGCTATTACCAGTCGAAAACACGACGTGAGCCTGACGATGATGAGAAGCAGGAAGCCGATAAAGTTTCTGCCAACATCACCAAGATACTGTCCTCTCAGTCGCTAGACTTTTCTACAGGCGGCTTCATCTCCATACACCGCAGGGTGTTCGAGGGTGTCTTCAAACATGCGGGCAAACTCAGGGACTATGACATTACCAAACGCGAATGGGTACTGAACGGTGATACAGTGAATTATCTGAACTGGGAGGACCTGCGCCGGGCGGTTGACTACGACCTTGAGCAGGAACGACAGTTTAGCTACAAGGGTATCTCGCCGGATGCGATGATTGAACATATCAGTAGGTTTGTGTCTGGCCTTTGGCAGATTCATCCTTTCTGCGAGGGGAATACAAGAACAACTGCTGTGTTTACAATTCTCTATCTCCGTTCGATTGGGTTTAGGGTAAACAATGATATGTTTGCCCGTCACTCATGGTATTTCAGAAATGCGCTCGTAAGGGCAAACTATAAGAATGCCCGTTTGGGAATTGACTACACTCCTGTCTATTTGGAGCGTTTCTTCCGAAACCTGCTGTTGGGCGACAAATGGGATCTGCGTAACAGATACCTGCATGTAAGTGCCGGGCATGAATGGAGCGTTCAACCCAATTTGTCCGACCCGACAAGTACCCGACAAGTACCCGACAAGTACCCAACAAGTACCCGACAAGCTGATGACTTGTTGCACACAGTTAATGCGAATATCAACAATCTGATAGAGATAATCGGTGATAAGCAGTTGTCGCTTAAAGAGCTGATGTCTGCCGTAGGATTAAAGAATCGTGAGAACTTCATGAACAATTATCTCAGTCCGGCTATTGAAAGCGGTTATGTCCGTTTGCAGTATCCTAATTCCCCACGGCATCCCCGGCAGAAATACCTCCTGACCGTACAGGGGATAACCTTATACAATGACATGTTGATCCCACTTGGAAAAGTATGAGATCGGTGAGTTTAGGCTTTATATCCAATTGATAACCTGCAGCTGTACGTCTTCAATGGCTTTTTCATCTTTCGTGCAAACTGCCACGCTTTGCAGCCAAATCATGGAATACCGCCAAACGTTTACCGCTTTTCTCTTTGCTGTTTGGAAAAACATGGCTATATTTGCAACGTATGCGTGTGACCGGACGCATCAGAAGATGCCCACGTGAAGGCTCCGCTCCACTACAGTCTACCGGAGGAAGAAGATAATGAACTGTCCATGGCAGCAGAACCAAGACCAACAGACGCATAGGCTTATTTCTGCAACGATGAAAGTGAAGATGATTTTGCCGGCTCTTGAGGAAGCGGAGAGTCCTTATTGGCGACCCATAAAATATGCATTGTTCCCGCCATTGGGGCTGGCCACGCTCGCCGGCTATTTTTCTCCTGATGACGAGGTGGTGTTGCAAGACCAGCACGTGGAAGAGCTTGACTTGGATGACACTCCCGACCTTGTCTGCATTCAGGTCTATATCACTAACGCATACCGGGCTTACAAGATTGCCGACAGCTACCGCAGGCGAGGGGTTTGGGTTGTTCTTGGAGGACTGCATGTCACCTCATTGCCTAACGAAGCAGCAAAACATGCTGACACGGTTATCCTCGGCCCGGGCGAGGAAGCCTTTCCGAGATTTGTCAGCGACTTCCGTCAACATAAGGCAGGGAAAGTATATATGGCAAGGGAAAGGCAGATTGCCGATATTCCCCCAGTAAGACGGGACCTGATAAAACGGAGCAAATATTTTGTTCCGAACTCGCTTGTCGTCAGCCGGGGCTGCCCCCATCATTGTGACTTCTGCTATAAGGACGCATTCTACGAAGGCGGTAAGTCTTTTTATACGGCGAAGGTAGACGCGGCACTGAACGAGATCGACGCTCTGCCTGGACGCCATTTGTATTTTCTTGACGACCATTTGCTGGGCAACCCCAAGTTTACGCGCCAGCTGTTTGACGGTATGAAGGGTATGGGGCGCGTGTTTCAAGGTGCGGCTACGGTGAAGTCCATCCTTGAGGGAGACCTGATAGAGAAAGCCTACGATGCCGGACTGAGAAGCGTTTTTGTCGGTTTTGAGACCTTCTCGTCTGAGAATCTGAAGCAGGAGAACAAATGCCAAAATCTCGCCCGTGATTACTCTGCTTGTGTCCAGAGACTGCACGAGCTTGGAATTATGATCAACGGCAGTTTTGTCTTTGGCATGGACGATGATGACAAGGACACTTTCCAAAGAGCTGTTGACTGGGGCATAGAGAATGCGATTACCACAGCCACTTTCCATATCCTGACTCCTTATCCAGGCACAAGGCAATATAAAAGGATGGAAGAGGCTGGGAGAATAACGACGCACGATTGGAGCAAATATGACACGCGGACAGTCGTCTACAAACCATTGGGCCTTTCCGCAGAAGAATTGAAGGCCGGTTACGACTGGTCGTACGAGGAGTTTTACAAGTGGAGCAACATCTTTAGGTCTTGCACCAATGACATTTCCATCCAGCGCAGTTTCTCCCATTTCCTCTATACCGGTGGTTGGAAAAAGCTGGAGCCACTTTGGAACTTCCTCATAAAAGCAGGCTTGCTGAACAAAACGTTGCCACTACTCGAATCTTTATTAAAACATAGCCGGTGAATTGCTTTTTCTGTTCAACTCCGTTTCAACTCGTCTTTATTATCAAGACCTTGGAAAGAGAAAAAGTAAAATGTACATCGAAAAAAATATTCTTGAGAGCATAAGTAATAAATTCCATTGAATATCGCAAGTGTTATGGAAAAAGAAGATTGCCAATGAGCGGAATAGTATCTTAAGATACATCGCAAAATATTATAAGATACATCGCGAAGTATCTTAGGATACTTTGCCAAATTATATATATGTGTTCAACAACCTCTCTTTTGTTGGCTACCATGTGATAATCTTGTCCACGATTTCTTGCTGTTCTGCACTACTACGTCTTAAATAGATATGAGTTGTCCCTATACTCTCGTGTCCATCAAATCGACAAGGATAGAAATGTCATTGAACTTTTAAGGAAATCCTATTGTGTTGTGCATTCCTGCTGACTTTAACTGGAGCTCATGCAGATGATTGTGGTCTGACAGTTGCCGAAGAAAGGAGATGATGAACTGTCTATGGCGGCAGAACCCGAGCCTTAAAATACATAGGTCAATGTCTCTGAAAGGATTTTGTGTTGCGATGTATATTCCCACCGAAGTCAAGTAATTCGTATATGATTTCTTTCGTTTCACAATGTCGTTTATCTGTTGTTTTTAATTTTACTACCCTTTTATTTTTATCATAAGTAAAGACACATGTATATGAAATAATGACGTCAGACATATTGGGGTTATATGTATAACTATATTGGGTAATAAGACTATCCTTAACTATAATGTCAACATTAAACACATAGTCAACACTAGCATCAAGATGTGTGTAATACTTATTGATATCTTGTATAGAAATCTTTCTTCGCTCCCCTATTGGCCTTGTAAACGACAAGATTTCGCTTGGGTCATAACTTGACAAAATATCTGCAATAATACATGCATCTTTATATATAACCTCGGGATATTTGAGAATTATTCCATAATCAATTAGGCTATTAGATTGACTTAAAAATATCTTTTGACGTGTTATATAATCTGGGGACAATTTAATCAATCTACCTTTTTTATTATATACCCCAACCTTTTTTTCGTGTAGAAATAAACTTCTCTCTATCTTACAACTATTGCTTAAAATTTTTACAACAGTCTGTGATTTCAATTCCAAACTATTTAGAAATGAAATCACAGAAAGTATTAATATCACACGAAATCTCATTACCAATATTTATTTAGTTTCTATCGATTATTTTTAGACTTAAAAACTGCAATTCCACACCTAAAATCATCAATTTTTTTAAAATCCACCCAACTAACGTCAGATTTATGCGATATCAGCATCACTGCGCAGACGCCGGTAACAATCATGTCTAAATATATGCCTTGAGCGCATACCAGGAAAGAGATGAGGACGATTGCTGCATAGACAATTCTTTTTATTGTTGACAATGGCACATCATTCCTTTCCATCTATTTGCCTTGCATGGCAACACATGAGAAGTAAACGGGAGAAACATGCCCGCATCAGGAGCCATCGTGCGGTCTGTGGCACCAACCCCGGAACCAGGGTCCGGCCACCGTTCTCCCAGTGACGGTTCATCTTAACGACTCTGTTTGCAAATTTAAGATAAATATCATTATCTTCCAATTGTTTCCTCAGAATTTTATTAAAAAGATCTTGATTAATGTGACCTTGACGACTTCAAAACAGAGAAAGTTGGCTATCAATGTGCATTCGGAGATTCTCTACGCCAGTGCTGTGAAGGACTTGTCATATAATTACCAAGATGTGGTAATTGGACTACCAGTGCCGGCTGTGTAATAATTGATTCATTGATAGAGCAAGAAGAGTTGATTTCTCAAAGTAACTGCAAGAATGAGTGCAATTGCACGTAAATTTGTAGTAAACACAGGACAAGCTATCAACACTCTATAAGCATGGGCTTTGAAACAAACAGGGCTAAAGAGCTATGGCAAAATCCGGATAGAATCCCTAACAATAACAGAAGGGCTCATTAACAGGTGAGAATCCAAATCCTTTTTCTCCTTGATGCTCTCTAAAACCAAATGTAAAGCTGCTATACCCATTCGTTCTACAGGTTGAGCAACACGTGTTATTGGAGGATTCAAATAATCCAAATATATGTTTGAGTCAAAAGAAATGATTGACATGTCCTCAGGAATGCTCATTTTCTTTTCTTTAAGAGCTTCAAATGCACCTAACAATATGCTATTACTTAAAGTAAATATAGCCGTTGGGCGATCTGTTTTAGCAAGAGCCAATTGAGTTTCAACATACCCACTTTGTATAGAAGACTCATTACCTGAAACTGATAATCGTATATTCTTTCCTGAGTCATTCACAGCAGCCTTACATCCACGGATCCTCTCTTTAAAAGCGATTGATATCTCAGGAACGCCCAAACACAATATATTCGTATGCCCTGAATCTATCAGCATTTTTACAGCTTGATAACCTCCCTCATAATTATTTGTTGAAATATAGGGCAAAGATGAGTTTTCGAAATATCTATCAACGAGAATCAATGGGATAGTTAGCGCTACCTTTTCAATTCTTTCTGGCACCTTCTCACTGGGGACGAGAATAATTCCATCTATATTCCTATTTATTAATGTATCCAAAGCTTTAGATTCAAAAATTGGGTCTTCTTGTGTATCTATGAGCACGACGGTATAATTATAGCTATTCGCCTCTGTAATAATCTTACTAGCCAAATTAGAAAAAAGGAGATTATTGATAGATGGCAATATTAAACCAATGGCATTACTCGTCTTTTTGCGCAACATTTGCGCAATAATATTAGGCCTATAATGAATTCTTTGTGCTATATCCAAAATTCTATTTGTCGCAGTTGCGCTAATTCTATATTCTTTAGACTTTCCATTCAATACTCTAGAAATTGTCGTTTTAGAATATCCAGTCTCCTTCACGATGTCCTCTAATGTTCCTTTTTCCATTCTAAATGAGATATTTATTGCTTTTAAATTCACAAATTTACAAAAAAAACAGGGAAAACCAAAATTTTTCTCTATTTTATTTTGAACTTTCAAGATATATTTCTATATTTGCACAATCGATTGAGCTTATCAATAATTTAATATTTTACAACATGAAAAAGGAAAAGGAGTACAAAAGGATCAAAGGTTTAATAGCTGCGACTTTCACCCCAATGGATGAAGCAGGCAATGTAAACCTAAAAACCATTGAAGAGTATGCAGAACTTATTGTGCATTCTGGAATTACAGGTGTATTTGTATGCGGTACCACAGGTGAATCTCTTTCGCTCACCGTTCAGGAACGCGAAAATATTGCCGAGAAATGGATAGAATGCGCAAACAACAGATTTAAAGTAATTGTACATGTTGGGGGTAATTCACAAAAAGAAGCCATGGAATTGGCCGCTCATGCAGAGAAATCAGGGGCAGATGCAATCGGAGCGATGTCTCCGTGCTTTTTTAAACCTGCGACCATAAATGATTTAATCAACTTTTTCATTCCCGTAGCAGAAAGCGCAAAAAGTTTGCCTTTCTATTATTATAATATGCCTTCGATGACCGGAGTTAGTCTTTCTGTTCCCCAATTTTTAAAAGAAGGGAAAAAGGTAATACCTAACTTAGTAGGAACTAAATTCACCCATAACGACTTCATGGAGATGGCACAATGCATCAATCTAAACAACAAAGAATTTGAAGTTTTAAACGGATTCGACGAATGTCTAATTTGCGGTTTGGCTTTAGGAGCGGAAGCAGGGGTTGGCAGTACATATAATTACATTCCTCAAATTTATCAAGGAATGATGGATGCCATGGACCAAGGTAACATTGAAGAAGCAAGAAGGCTCCAAATAAAATCGATTGAAGTCGTGGACATTATTGTCAAATACGGTGGCGGAATTCGAGGAGGAAAAGCTATCATGAAATTAATCGGTTGTGACTGTGGGAACTGCCGCTCACCAATTGCGCCCTTTACAGATCAAGAATACATGTCTTTAAAAGAAGATTTGCGAAAGCTTGATCTATTACCTCTCTGATTAACAGCCTATTCAGCTGGTGCTTTATGATTATTGTCTATTAATTAAAAATCACAAAACATGAAAATCTTATTTAAAACAATCTGTATTCTTTTCACGTTTTTAACCTGCACATCATTTGTCAATGCGCAAAATATAACCGTAAAAGGGACAGTTACCGATGACAGTGGAGAAGGACTACCCGGAGTCTCAGTCGTAGTTAAAGGTCAAGCAACGGGGGTAATCACGGATGTTGATGGCCATTACTCTCTTTCTGTTCCGACGGGTGCCATTTTAACTTATACATTTATAGGATTTGAGCAAAGAGAAATTAAAGCTTTAAAAGAAAAAATAGATGTTTCTCTAAAGCCATCATCTGTCGCATTATCAGATGTAGTAGTAGTCGGCTATGGGACGCAATCCAGAAAAACATTGACAACAGCCATCTCCAAAGTTAGTGGAGACGTAATCAAAGATGTTCCAACCTCAACATTAGGAGAAGGGTTAAAAGGAAAAATTGCAGGAACGCGTTTCTACTCTAATAACACGACGCCTGGTGAAGAAGTTACCATCAGAATTCGCGGAGGATCTTCGATTAATAAAAGCAATGAGCCCCTAATCTTGGTTGATGGTGTCGAACGATCTCTCGCTGGCTTAAATAATAATGATATAGAGTCTATAGAGGTTCTCAAAGATGCCGCCTCAACAGCAATTTATGGTTCAAGAGCATCAAATGGAGTTGTTCTTGTAACGACCAAGAACGGTACCAATGGTATGGCACCACAAATTACCTTCGAAGCGACAATTGCAGCACAAGAAGCAGAGACTTTATATGATTTTATGAATGCCAAAGACTATCTAAACACTGTACGTTCAGCTGTAGCGATTGGACCTCACCCCCAATATAATTTTATGGACGGATATTCCGCAAGTTCAGGCAACAGTGAGAATTCAATATATTCCACACGATATCTCAAAGATGGAGAAACAATACCAGCAGGATACAAGTCGATGCCAGACCCTTTGGATCCGGCGAAGACTTTAATATTCCAAGATAATGATTTCCAGTCTGAAATCTTCAAAAGAACTATGTGGCAGAACTATTATGCCGGCATCAATGGTGGCAGTAAAGACATCAAATACAATGCCAGTATTAGTTATCTTGACGATGATGGCATTGCCATTACAACAGGCTACAACAGACTGAATCTCCGAAATAACATGAACGTAAGAATTAATCCAAAACTATATTTTAGCTTGGGACTGGACTATTCAAAAACTAACTCCTCCGAATTCCCCAATCAGATGAATGTCATTTCAAGAGGTTTAGCGACCCCTCCGACCCAGAAAAAATATAATGCAGATGGAAGTCCAACTAAAGGTTATAATGTTTCTTCCCCTAATCCTCTTTTTTATCAATACTATAATAATAACAAGAAAGTCACCAAACGGTTTTCTGGTTTTGGGAAACTCACCTATTATATACTACCTGAATTGAAGATCGAAACAGAAATTTCGACATTTGACCAAAACTACAGATATAGTGCCTTCGAAAAAGCGAACATATTCAATGGGCTAAGAACAACGACAGAAAGCTATGGGGAGGATGAAAGAAACAAAATAGAAATATACTCGACATATAGCAAGACCATCCGAAATCACTCTTTTTCTATCCTTGGAGGATATTCATACCAAAAATACAAAGGACAAACCATGAGTGCTACTGTCACAGGAGCGAGCTCCGATAAGGTTCCGACACTATCGGCCGGCCCGAATAAAAAGTCCGCTGACAGTGATATCTATAAAGATGTCACTATAGGCTACTTTGGACGAATCTCATATAGCTTTCAAAAGAAATACTTGCTTTCTGCAACATTCAGAGAAGATGCCTCTTCAAGGTTTGCCGACGGTCATCGCTGGGGATTCTTTCCTGGCGTGTCTGTAGGATGGGTAATTTCCAAAGAGAATTTTATGAAAGCCATCCCTAATGTTGATGAATTAAAGCTGCGTATAAGCTATGGTCAAACAGGAAATAATGCAGTTGGCATTTATGACGCATTAGGGAGATACTCGACAAATGCGAAATACGGAGGTTATGCGGGAATCGTACCTTCTACCATGCCCAACTATAACTTAACTTGGGAAACCACGACTCAATTCGATCCAGGCTTTGACTTAAGCATGTTCCACAATCGGCTAAATATCATTTTTGACTATTTTGACAAACGTACAAAAAACTTACTATTCAGCAAGGAGCTACCAAACACATCTGGTTTCAGTAGTGTAAATACAAACATTGGAGAGGTTAAATTTTATGGATTTGACTTAGAAATCTCTTCTATTAACGTCAAAACCAAGGACCTAACTTGGACATCGAAACTTACCTACAGCTTTGTCAAGAACAAAGTATTAAAGCTACCTGATAATGGGCGAGACAGGAACCGTATTGGAGGTATAACATTAGCAGACGGCACTGCATTTGGTGGTATAGCAGAAGGAGAATCTCTGTATCGGTACTATGGATACAAAGTGGACCATATATTGCAAAACGAAGCAGAAGCCGATAACGCTATGTATGATTCAAAAGCTAAGGGATTCAGGTATTCTGACGGAAAGTATGTCGCAGGACGCAAAGACGCTGGAGACTATGAATGGAAGAACCGCACAGGAAGTGCAACAAAAAATGGGAAAGACTATATCGATAGTCAGGACCAATTCTTCTTAGGCTATACTGTTCCACATTCTACTGGAGGATTCAATAACACTGTTTCCTATAAGAATTTTACTTTTAACATTTTCTTAGATTGGGCATTAGGGCATTCAATCAACCAAAACTCTGAAATGAGATATTTTATGAACACTTTTGCCAACAATTATACATTGATCAATAAGGTTAAGGATTGTTGGAAAAAAGAAGGTGATAACACCAAATATGCCCGATTCACAGCCAATGACCCTGATGATGGAAATGCAAATTTCAGTCGCACTTCTGATGTATTCAATTACAAAGGCGATTATCTTTGTATTCGCGAGATCAGTATACAATACAGTATGCCAAGGCAACTCGTTCACAAGGTTGGCATGCAGGATGTCACATTCACACTGGCAGGGAATAATCTCTATTATTTTACAGCAGTAAAAGGAGTATCACCAGAGGTTGGCACTTCCAGCACTTATGGTAGCACATATTATAACTATCCGCCAGTTAGGAAAGTGAGCATCGGAGTTAAGGTAACATTTTAGAAACATTAAACAAGATTTCCTATGAAACTTAAGAATATAATTATACTTACAATCGTTTCTTTGATGATGCTTCCATCTTGTAATGACGATTTAAATGTTGAAAATATCAGCTCCGTAGCATCTACTTCCATGTGGAAGGACAAAGATGATGCAGAAGCAGCTATGTATGGACTTTACAACCAGTTCAGATCTGCTTTTAGCTGGGGCTACATCTTCTGGGGTGAATATAGAACTGGGTTATGGGGGGACGGATTAATCTCTGAAACCTCACGATGGCAAGTTTTCCAGAATCAAATCCCAACAAATCACGCTTACGCTGATTGGACTGACCTTTATACGACAATCAATGATGCCAACTTGCTTATCAAATATACTCCAAACATTTCTTTTAATAGTGAAACAGAGAAAAATACGATCTTAGCAAACGCCTATTTTGTAAGGGCTTTCTGTTATTACTGGATTGGTAGGATATGGGGAGACGCTCCTATCCTACTCAACGGCTTTGAATCTGATAAAGCTGAGGACTTATATCCTACAAGAAGCCCTGCAGAAGAAGTCTTTAAACAAGTTGAGGCAGATATCAAGGAAGCACTATCTTTGATGCCATCGTCCGTCAGCACAAGGAACCTTGCATCATCTGGAGGAATAAACATGTTGAGAGCAGACTATGATTTGTGGATGTATAAAGTAAGAAATGCAGGAGAATCATATTTAAGCGATGCTAAGGTTGCAATCCAGACTGTATTAAATGATCCCAATTATAGTCTTGAGAATGATTACAGCAATATATTTGATGACAATCTGGGAAATGAAATCATCTTTGCTTGGAGTTACATTCAAGATGAGTATGAAGGAGGATTCTCAACTGATTATTTGGTCCCATCCCAATATATATCTTCTGAGTACATCAACAACCCGGTGATAACAGGAAGTCATCAACAATGGGAATTCTTGACTCCTGAGTACGAAGCGTTCCTATCATCTGACCCATCAGACACACGGACAAAGGAAACCTTTGAAACTTTCTATGATCCTGGGAAAAAGGCAACCTTTCAATGGATTAACAAATATAAAGGTCATTGGGTCAACGACACGAGGATCTTCGACTCCGATATTATTGTTTATCGTTTAGCCGATGCTATATTATTCGATGCAGAGATTAAAATGTACCAAAATGATATAGTCGGAGCGGCCAGAGATCTCAATATCATTGCGAGAAGAGCATACAAGAAGGAAAATTATTATGCTAATATTATGACCGCAAATCAGCTAAAAGAAGACCTCATCTCTGAGCGCAAAAAAGAATTCGGTGCAGAAGGTAAGCTTTGGTGGGATTTTATCCGATTAGGTGTGGCATTTAAAGAAAACCCATACTTAACAGGACGAGAGAATGAGAACAATGTGTTATTATGGCCAATTTCTCAATCTTCAATTAATAAAAATCCAAATCTAAAACAAACATCTGGCTATGACAAGTAAATGACAATAATTAGTTTTTAACCATAAGTTAGCTTTGCTGATTGATATCAAATCAATTATTGAATAGGGCGGGGCTTTTCTCCCGTAGCATTGTCCCGCCCTTACTTACTGCAATCACAAATATAAAGGATTCTATGAATAAGATCATTCTAATATCCTTTCTCCTCATAGAGATAACAACAGTATCCGCAAAAGGAATCAAAATACAGGAGCTATACGGATTTCCTTCTCAAGAAGAAGGCATCTCTTTTGGCGTATCTGCTTGCTTTGCGGGATTTATAGGAAATCGGCTCATCATGGCTGGTGGTTGTAACTTTCCGAACAAGCCTGCAGCTGAAGGAGGAACGAAAAGATATTATAAAGGGATATACTCTTGTAAAATAAGGAAAAAACTTCGCTTGGACTGGCAATTAATAGGTTTTTTGCCCGAAGAAGCGGCGTATGGCGTATCTATTACCACAAAAGATGGTATCATTTGTATTGGCGGTAAAAATAATCGCCATTCCCTGACCTCTGTCTTTGTCATTCATCTTGTGAACGGCAAAGCTGTCATTACTACATTACCGTCACTTCCCTATCCTATTGATAATTCCACAGGATGCAAATCTTCAAAAAACATCTTCATCTATGGAGCAGGGCAAATATGCAAGATGAATTTGTCACAAATAGATAAAGGCTGGACCGTCTTCGAGAAATTCGAGAGACAGCGTTATCAACCAATAAGTGGTATACTTCATGGAAAAATAACCGTTTGGGGAGGATTCCTTCCCAAATTTCAGAATGATACTGCAAGACTCTGCTTGGACGGATTCACTTTCGGGAAAAAAATAAAGAAGCGTAGTATTCCTGTTGACGAATTAAAAGAAAGCATAGCCCTAAGTGGTAGTGCCTCAGTTCAATATGGCAGGAACAAAGTCCTCGCTATTGGAGGTATCTGCAAAGACATTTTTTTAATTGAATTTAATCATCCTGATTGCACATATTTGCGGCATCCCATAGCATGGTATAGATTCAATCCGCACATTCTTTTATATGATAGAAACAAATGGAAAATATTGGGGACCTCCAAACTTACAGCACGCGCAGGAGCCTCTTTGGCAATTAAGAAGAGGGATATTTATGTTATTGGAGGTGAGGTTAAGCCTGGAAAACGTACAGCAAGTGTACTCAAAATAATTTATTAGTATGAAAAAAATATCTAAATATTATCCTTGGATCGTTGTTGCCCTTCTATGGTTTGTGGCATTATTGAATTACATGGATCGCCAGATGCTCTCAACCATGCAAGTTGCGATGAAGGTAGACATCTCTGAGCTGAATAAAGCCGAATCATTCGGAGCTTTAATGGCTATTTTTTTATGGATATATGGTTTTGTTAGTCCTTTTGCTGGGATTATTGCTGATCAGGTAAGCCGTAAAAAACTTATTATTGGGAGCCTATTTGTCTGGTCTGCAGTGACCTTCTTGATGGGATTTGCTAACACATACAACCAACTTTATTGGTTACGAGCACTTATGGGCATTAGCGAAGCTCTTTATATTCCTTCTGCATTATCATTAATTGCAGATTGGCATGGGGAAAAGACGCGCTCTCTTGCCATCGGAATACACATGACTGGCATTTACATTGGACAAGCAGCAGGTGGTTTCGGGGCATCAATCGCGGACCACTTTTCATGGCATTTAACTTTCCATTGGTTTGGAATTATCGGGATTCTTTATACTATTGTGTTAATCTTATGCCTAAAAGACTATCCCAAATCGAATCAAATATCCAAAACATCTCCACGAGAATGCATGAAAACAGGAAAAGTATTTCAAGGTCTAAGATTCGTATTGTCAACATGGTCTTTCTGGATAATCCTTTTTTATTTTGCTTCGCCAGGAATCCCTGGATGGGCTGTAAAGAACTGGCTACCTACTCTTTTCTCTGAGAATCTACAAATCCCAATGTCAAGTGCAGGACCGATTTCTACCACGACTATTGCAATATTTTCTTTTTTAGGCGTTATAATAGGAGGACTTCTTTCAGATAAATGGGTACAAAGGAACATCAAGGGTCGGATTTATACGAGTGCCATCGGTGTTACCTTTACCATACCAGCTTTATTGATTATGGGCTTTGGACATGGTTTAATGAATGATATATGTGCGGGCGCAATGTTCGGAATTGGATTTGGAATGTTTGACGCTAATAACATGCCGATACTTTGTCAAGTAATTCCTTCAAAATATCGTGCTACTGCATATGGTTTCATGAATATGGTAGGTGTATTTTCCGGTGCTATGATTACGCAATTTCTTGGAAAATTGACAGACAGAGGTAACCTAGGCGAAGGATTCGCAATGCTAACCATTATTGTTTTCATTGCATTAATCTTGCTACTAACCTGCTTACGTCCTACTATAGATGAAGTCGAATAAACTTGAATCTATTCATGAACGAAAATGGACTCTTCATATTAAGAATTAAATATAAAGACATACGGATCTATGTACAATATTAAATTTAGCTATAGACAGAATATGAAAATGACGAAAGAAATTACATTAATATTAATGTCGCTATATTGTAGCGTATTGTTGGGGCAGACAGAAACCAACCCTAAAATAGACACGTTCATTGATAAGTATGAATGTGACCCCATAGGGACTACCGTTTTACAACCCGAGAACCTGTCTCCTATAGATAGGACTTGCACCTATGTTAGGATTCCCTTTATGGAAATTACGAACAAAGGAACTTTATTATGCGGCTGCGATTCAAGAAGTTCCAATAGCGACCAGTCTTTGATAAGCTGTGGGTTAGCCAGAAGCACAGACAATGGCAACCACTGGACTTATATGATTGCAAATCCCCATACTGCAATCAGCAAACTTGACAGAAGGATGGACTCAAGTATTCTCTGCGATAGAACCAATAACAAACTATTCATCTTCTCTCATAAAATAACGGGATCTGAAATCTGGGAGAGAATCAACACAGATGGGAACTACTCTATGGACTGTGTCTTCGTAACATCTAACGATGATGGCAAGACTTGGTCTAAAGAAATATCGCTAAGAGATGTCATTACGACTAACGGGGAGAAAGGATCTTATGGCAAGTACGTCGTTACGCTCTTTGGCGGAGTAGGAAAAGGCATTACCTTGCAAGATGGAACTCTTGTATTGCCCATTCAATGTAAAATGGCAACAGAAACTGCAAAACAAGATGGAGCCTCTGGAATTTATAATATTCAAAGCGGCTTGATCTATTCTACAGACCATGGAAACACATGGAAAAGATGTTCTTCTCTTGTCCCTTGTTATTCTTCTGAATGCCAACTTATTGAACTTGCCAATGGGGGAATCATGATCAATTGCCGAAGCTATATTGGGCACATACGTGTGTTTATAACGCATGACCTTGGAAATACTTGGGTTGCCCATACCTCAGATCGGTCTTTAATTGAGCCCACTGCTTGTGAAGGCAGTTTAGGCAGGCTGTCTCTTGCCAAATATGCCGGGGGATTTGTTAATCCCAACGACTCTACGGCTCGTAAGAATATTACGCTCCAAGTAACAAATGACTTTACAAACTGGAGACCCCTTGTAAGATTATCATCTATCAAGAGTGAAGGATATTCTGCCATAGCTGGATATGGAGGTAAGAATTACGCTTTGATAGAGCAAAACAATAAGATTGTTTTATTTGACCTCAACCCTTACGTCAGGTAATCAACAAAAATGCAAGAGATAACCTTTTGCGTGGGGATTATTTTCTCACTCTTTTGAGCGTAGAATTGGTCAGTTGGTTCAAGAAGAAGGGCTATGCCCTTCTCCTCAACGTTGGTCTTGGTGCTTACCCAATGCTCGCAGAACTCCTCTTAGGTATAGGTGACAAGCCCCTTGCCTAGGCCCAGATCTGCTACATCCATAGAGTCTGATTGTTTCCTAAATTTTATCATTTTATAGGGTATTCAAACGATTTAGCTCAGAATTTCGGGTTCCCTTTCCTGCATACTTTTTTGCATTATGAAAGTTGTATATAAACGAGATGTAGATGAATCTGCTGTCATCGCTGGCTTCTTTTTTGTAATTTACAGTATTGAATGCCATCTTCCATTTGTCCTTGTAGGTGTTAAAGATATTTTCCGCTCCTATCTTGAAAACCATTGTCTTATCAAAGAAAGACTTTTGTATATATGCATCTACAAACATTCCACTGTGTTCGCGAGAAAGCCCGGAATGGTATGAAGTCCAACATTTGGCTTGGGTTACAAAAGAAAGTGTGTGGGGGAACCTGATAATATTATACAAACTTACGTAGAGGTAAGGCCTATTATAGGAATTGACAGCATTCCCATTGTTTAATTTTAAAAATTGTTTCTCAAATCCAACCTCTATCTCAGGATTCCATATTTTAAAGAACGTTGGATCCCAAACTGATGCGATACTGAACTTTTTAAAGCCATCTACGTTTGTAAAGCCAGAAATGGTGATGGCTTTATCCTCAAATTGATCTATTGTAAACAATATTTTGTCATGATATGATTTATAGGACGCTATGAGATTCAAGTCCAAATATGATACTGTATAACTGATATCATCAATATATGTGTTCTGCAACAAAGGATTACCTGCCTCATAAGAATAGGGTGAGTTGTACTGGACATCACCTCTCAGCTGGTAATAGGATGGTCTGTTTACAACCCTCCTGTAACTTAAAGCCATATTCATTTTCTCATTAAAGAAAGGGCGTGAAATGACAAATGTGGGGAAAACATTGCTGTATGTTTTGCTTTGATCGTCTCTTTTTGCTCCGTTCATGTAATAAAGCTGATTGACAAATTCATATCTCAATCCCATCTCAATGTCAAAATCATATAGGTTACACTTATAATTAAGGAAAAGTGAATATAGATCTTGCTTATTTGATGTATATGTTTCCGGGAGGTCGTTTTGTAAATCTATATCATCGTTATTGTAATATGAATTGTTTCTTGTTCTTGCATAGTCAGCTCCAAACAAGACAGAGGAATTGCCAATTGCTCTTGACAACTCTAATCTTAAGGCGCTTAACCGATAGTCGTTCTTACTATTACTGTTTACAATATTATGCACGTTCTTTACATGCTCGGTATTATCGTAAGAGGCTGATGTTTTTGTTTGCCCATATATGTAGTCTGCATTAATGTCAACGCTCCATTTGGAAAATCTACCCTTATAGAACATATTCATATTTCCGCCATTACCATTCGGGGTGTAATGTGATATTTGACTGTATTCAGCATCTTTTATCGAGCCTGTATAAGCTGTTGTTGCTCCAGATACATTGTAGTGCCCATCGCCTATAAAGGAATGATTGTATTTGATGCCAAATAAATGTTGCTCTGATACCTTATATTTTGCGGCTATACCAAGATTGTGAGTCCTTCGGCTTAAGTTTAATTTGTTGTTTGATTGTATCAGATTATGGCTCAATCCCTTTATCTCCACATCTGTCTGTTGATTTCGTTTCATTCTTAAATCCTGCATAGAATAGTCTGCAAAAAAAGAAAATCCTCTTTTTGCATACGAAAGATTGGTCAAAAGCATCTCACTCCAGTCTTCTCCTCTTTGCACTTTCGTATTGATGATCCCAGAAAAACCTTCATCTGGAGTAGTTGTAGTTATTTTTATTACAGCACCTACCGAGGCTGAATACTGCACCCCGGGCGTCATTATAATATCTATTTTCTTTATATTTTTTGAAGAGAGCTTAAGCAAATCCTCATTACTGAGAAGTTCCTTGTTGTCAATGTATATGAGTGCTTCTCCTTTCCCGAATATGTTGACGATATCATTTTTGATATTTATCAGTGGCAATTGTTTTAAAACGTCCATTGCGTTTCCTGCGTCTTTCAAAATACTTTTTTGTATATTGGCAGTAAATATACCTCCTTTCATTGAAAACGGAGACCTCCTTCCTGCCACGACTACTTCTTGCAACGCTTTAGTAGAAGGGCTCAGCGAGATCATGCCGATATTTTCTTTGTCCACAGACTGCTTGATACTTTCGTAGCCAAGATAGGAAACTATCAGATTTTTTCCTATCGGTTGAACATGACTGTCTACAATAAGATTGAATCTTCCTAAACTATCCGTGACAGTCCCTTGTAATATTTTACCAACACTGTCAGAAAGGGCAATATTTGCAAATTCTAATGGAGCTTGTGTGTCTGAAGAAACTACAGTCCCTGTTATACAGAATGTCTGAGAAAAGACAACTGTACTAAGACAATAAAATATGATGGAGAGAAGGAAACGTGCATTCATACTTTATGACTTTTTATTTAGAGCTATGATTTGACACTAAAATGCCCACACTGCAAATATGCACAAAGTTATCAAAACAGCAAAATAATAGAGCATTAATTTATTGCATTTAACATAATGCTATCAAATTGATACGTTTGTAGGTGTTTAAGTTTTTTCGCGAAATACTCGCAAGCTAAAGACTCCCGGGGAAGTTAAGTATCCGCTATCCCTAAAATTTAACAAGATTAGTATTTAATCCGAAAATAGTCAAGCAGCTCCTTGAACTTGTTCTGAGAGGCAAGGCAGGTATCAATGAGATAGCCTTTGATGTGCGGCCACTCGCGCAGCCCTCGATAATAGAAGAACCGCAAATCAGCTAAAAGAAGTGTACCATCCGGTCTCAATCCTATGCAAGGGAGCCTTGATCCTATCTGACTCGTTGATAGGTATCAATGCTATTCCCATCTACCACTTGATGAGACATGAGGTGAAGGCATGAAGGGAGTTGTACGGCTTTGGTGCCACCCCCTACCACCCGAGGAGCGGTCTCAACCCGGATCTCATCCCAGAAGCCTGCATCCAAGAAGCTCTGATGGGTTGTCGCCCCTCCTTCCACGATCAACGATTGCACTTTATCTTCATACAACTGGTCCATCAGATCGGGAAGAGGGGTATCATGAGTGAGGACCATACGCTTCGGGTCTTTCCCACTCCAGTGCCGCACATTCAATTGGGGATGTTCCCGCTCATCGGTCACCCTTCCCACCAAGATCGCGTCACTCTCCGCGCGCAACTGATGGGAGAGCATTTGGGTAAATGGCGTGGAAAACATCGTAGGATGAGTATGTTCATCGATAAAGCCATCTAAGGACTGCGCCCACTTCAATAGAACATACGGACGATGATAGGTCTGGTAAACCATGAACCGTTTGTTGGCCTCCCAGCACTCGGCCTCCAAGACGCCCACAGTTACGGAGATACCTGCTTCTCGCATCCTCTGGATGCCACGACCTCGCACTTTTGCGAAGGGATCTACACACCCACAGACACACCGACTGATCCCTTTTCGAATGATCAAGTCACAGCAAGGAGGCGTATGTCCCCAATGGGAACAAGGCTCCAAGGAAACATAGAGGGTGGATTCTTTCAGCAAAGACTCATCAGATGGACGAACGGAAGCAAAGGCGTTGACCTCTGCATGGGGACCACCATAGGCTGAGGTGTATCCCTCTCCAAGAATACGGCCGTCCTTAGACACGATCACAGCGCCCACTGAAGGGTTCGGCTTCGCCTTCAGCAGTCCGTTACGGGCAATCTGCAAACAGCGACCCATGTATTTTTCATCAACTTCTTCTTGGTTCATATCATTATATTTCGTACATTTGCATCATGACTTACACACAACTCTGGCAGCGGATCACCCCATTGTATGACCCCGAGGAAGCCAAGGCTATCGTCAGAATGGTACTGGAAGTGCATTTTGGCATGTCTGCCACAGAGATATACTGTGGCAAAGTTAATGATTTATCTGCAGAAGACCGGACTTCTTTGGAAAAAATAATGCAAAGGCTTGAAAAATCAGAGCCGGTGCAATATATAATAGGTACGGCTGAGTTTGGGGGAAGGATCTTCCATGTCAGACCAGGCGTGCTTATCCCCCGACCGGAAACGGCTGAACTTTGCCAATGGATCGAGGACGGAATCCAGTCAGAAGGCATATCCATCACACCGCAAAGGGAGGCAGGCTGCACGCCAAAACATGTCTTGGACATTGGGACCGGATCAGGGTGCATCGCCATCACGCTTGCCCTTGACATCCCGTCAGCCCAAGTCACGGGGTGGGATATTTCTGAAGACGCCCTTCAGGTGGCAGCTGAAAATGCAGCCAATCAACATGCCCATGTGCGTTTCGTGAAACAAGACACCTTAGCCGCACCCTTCGATCACGACCGATGGGACATCATCGTCAGCAACCCTCCCTATATCTGCGAGCAAGAGAAACAAGCCATGGCGCAGAATGTCCTTGCCTATGAGCCGGGAATCGCCCTCTTTGTGCCTGACGAAGACCCACTGAAATACTATCGTGCCATCAGCAAGTACGCCAAGAACGCCCTGAAAAAGCAAGGACTATTGTACTTTGAGATCAACCCGCTGCAAGCCAAGCCTCTCCAGGAGATGCTCCAAGGTGATGGCTTTACGGACATCATCCTTCAAGAGGACCTATTCGGGAAAAATCGATTCCTCAAATGCCACTATCCAAGAACTTAAAATCATCCATAACTATGACAGAACAACAAGTGCTTTACAAACTGACCGCTATGTGTTCGCAAGCAGAACATTGCTCACAAGAAATGCTTGACAAGATGAAGAGATGGGACGTCCCAGAGGACGTCCAAGCCCGTGTCATGCAATACCTCACCCAAGAGAAGTTCATTGACGATGAACGATATTGCCGATTCTTTGTCAAAGACAAAATCAAATACAACAAATGGGGGCGCAGGAAAGTGGAGCAAGCCCTCTACATGAAGCATATCCCATCCTCAATCTCCGGACCGGTCTTAGACGAGATCCCTGAAGAAGACTACCTCGAAGTCCTCCGCCCACTACTCAAGAGCAAGCGGAAAACCGTCAAGGCTGCGACAGAATACGAGCGCAACATGAAGCTCATCAAGTTTGCCTTGGGACGAGGCTTCAGCATGGACATCATCAAGGATTGTATCGACGACGCAACGGAAATAGATGAAAATTAGTTTCTTTGAGAGATTCCTCGACCTCATCATACCGAGGGTCTGTTCCATCTGCGGCCGGAGACTCAGTCCCGGAGAAGACTTCATCTGCGTGGAATGCAACCTACATCTCCCGCGCACTTACTATGCAAAAGATGCGTATGAGAACGAGATGGCAAAGCTCTTCTGGGGACGTATCCCCATAGAGCGGAGCACGGCACTTTTCTTTTACGAAGCCGGTTCTGAAGCCTGCAGGATCATTTATGACCTCAAATACAACCAACGTCCGGAATATGGATATTATTTAGGGAAGATGGTTGCCCAGGAAGTCCAAGCCAACGGCTTCTTCACAGGCATAGACCTTTTGGTTCCCATCCCTCTTGCCCGGAAACGGCAATGGCAGCGAGGCTACAACCAAAGTATGGAAATCGCCAAAGGGGTTGAAGAGGTCACCCATATCCCAATTGCCCCTCACGTGATCAGGCGGAACAAGTTCGAAAGCAGCCAGACCCATAAGGACAGATGGGAAAGAATGGAAAATGTCAGCCATGTCTTCGAGCTCATCCATCCAGAAAAAGTCAAGGACAAGCATGTCCTTCTCATCGACGACGTGGTCACGACAGGGTCCACGATCTGCGCTTGTGGCAAACAATTGGAACAAGCCGGCGGAGTCAAGATCAGTGTCTTATCCATCGGATTCGCAAAGAGTTAACATAGAATATTCTTTTTTTATTTTGCCGGATCCAAGATTTGGAGTATATTTGCATCATGTAATCTGATATAGATAGGTTACGACTGTAAATAAAAACAAGACCGTATGGATATTTTAAAGAAAGATTTTGCATCTAAGTTGTTGAAGATCAAGGCTATCAAGCTTCAACCCAAGAACCCGTTCACCTGGGCTTCAGGTTGGAAGTCACCCTTTTATTGTGATAACCGAAAGACCTTATCTTATCCAGATCTTCGGGATTATGTCAAGCTTGAGATCGTGCATGTGATCCTTGAGCAATTCCCTGAAGCAGAGGCGATTGCCGGTGTTGCTACTGGAGCGATTCCCCAAGGTGCCCTTGTTGCCGACGAGTTGCATCTCCCCTTCGTGTATGTACGCAGCAAACCCAAGGACCACGGTTTGGAAAACCTGATAGAGGGAGAATTAAAGCCAGGCATGAAGGTTGTGGTCATCGAAGACCTGATCTCGACAGGCGGCAGTTCCCTCAAGGCTGTAGAAGCGATTCGCAAGAATGGATGTGAGGTCATTGGCATGGTTGCCTCCTATACATACGGCTTCCCTGTGGCAGAAAAAGCCTTCGCCGATGCCCAAGTGAAACTGGTAACCTTGACTGATTATGACCATGTCGTCGCTCAAGCGCTTGAGACAGGCTATATCGCAGAAAGTGACGTAGAGGTCCTACATCAGTGGAGGAAAGATCCCGCTCACTGGAACGGATAAGGACATCCATTCCTGACAAGAGAAGAGACATCACACGCATTAAAACGACTCCATTATGAGCACAAAATTCGAAAGCAGTATCCGCCAGATCAACTATCCACAGCAAAGCGTCTACGGCATGCTCAGCGACCTGAGCCATATAGAGAAAGTCAAGTACCGTCTTCCTGAGGACAAGCTCAAGGACGTGCAATTTGATTCTGATTCCATTTCGATCCAGTCGCCGATGGGTGCCATCCGTCTTCGCATCATTGAGCGGGACGCACCTAAGTGCATTAAATTCGAGACAGAACAGAGTCCCATTCCTTTTCATTTCTGGATACAAATCCTTCCTGTCACAGAGACGAGCAGCAAGATGAAGCTCACCATCAAGGCAGAACTTAACCCTTTTATCAAGGGGATGGTCCAGAAACCCCTCCAGGAAGGGATCGAGAAATTGGCTGATGCCTTGCAAATGATCAAATACGAATAGACTATGGCTAACAAACTTTGGGAAAAGGACTTTGAGGTAAACCAAGAGATCGAACGCTTTACCGTAGGCCATGACCGGGAATTGGATCTCTACCTTGCCAAATACGACGTTCTCGGCTCCATGGCACACATCACGATGCTTGAGTCAATCGGGCTCTTGACCCACGATGAACTGCAAATGTTGCTCAAGGAACTGAAGGTTATCTATGCCAGCTGCGAGCGAGGCGAGTTTATCATTGAGGACGGCGTAGAGGACGTTCATTCCCAAGTGGAGCTGATGCTCACCCGCAAGCTTGGGGACATGGGAAAGAAAATCCACAGTGGTCGCTCTCGCAATGATCAGGTATTGGTCGACCTCAAGTTGTTCACGCGTGAGCAGCTGAAGGAAATCGTAGATGCCGTAAAAGTGCTTTTTGATGAATTGATACAAAAAAGCAACCAATACAAGGATATCTTGATGCCCGGTTATACCCATCTGCAGATTGCCATGCCCAGCTCTTTTGGCCTTTGGTTTGGCGCGTATGCAGAATCATTGGCAGACGATATGCTCTTTCTATTGGCTGCATACAAGATGACCAACCGCAATCCGTTGGGATCAGCAGCTGGATATGGGAGCTCTTTCCCTTTAAACCGCGCCCTGACTACAAAGCTGTTAGGATTCGACTCCATGGACTACAATGTCGTCTATGCCCAGATGGGACGAGGAAAAATGGAACGCAACGTTTCCTTTGCCACGGCAACCGTGGCAGGGACCTTAGCGAAGATGGCTTTTGATGCCTGCCTGTTCAACTGCCAGAACTTCTCTTTCATCAAGCTGCCCAAGGAATGTACGACAGGTAGCAGTATCATGCCCCACAAGAAAAACCCTGATGTCTTCGAGCTGATCCGGGCCAAAAGCAATAAGATCCAAAGCCTTCCCCAACAGATCATGATGATCATGAACAACCTGCCCGTAGGATATTTCCGTGACCTCCAGATCATCAAGGAGGTTTTCCTCCCTGCTTTTGGAGAACTAAAAGACTGCCTGCAGATGGCTGCCTACATCATCAACAAGATGGAAGTCAACCCGCATATCCTCGACAATCCCATGTACGACCCGATATTCTCTGTCGAGGAAGCCAATCAGTTGGCTGCTGCGGGAATGCCCTTCCGCGATGCTTACAAGAAAGTAGGCATGGAGATTGAGACCGGCACTTTCCATGCCAACAAGCACATCCACCATACCCACGAAGGTAGCATAGGCAATCTCTGCAACGACAAGATCCAAGCAATCATGGAAAGCACACTTCAGCAATTCCATTTCGAGCAGGTTGAAGAAGCGGAAAAGGCCTTACTGAAATAGCAATGACGATGAGAAGGATCCGAACAATATTAGGGAGCCTGCTCTCCCTCATGCTCCTCTCGTGTACAGCAGACAACGAGTTCAGCACTACGGCGTGCTATCTTGTGATAGAGAATAACCTTCACAATGATGCCACACTGGCCAGTGCCATGAACTCCGCTTCACCGGGCATTTTCGCAACGATCACGAAAGTCACGTCGAAAGGTGCCACCTATTTTCACTTCTCCAGCAATCAAGGAGGAAGCAGTTCATCCATTTTCAATGCCATTGACGCCAAGAGAAACCTGATCATGGGCATGAACGGAGGACTGATCGTAGGTTATGGAAATTTAAGTCAGCCTGTCACGTTCTATGCATACGACCGGGAGTGCCCCAACTGCTTCGATCCGAACAATATTCCCATGAAAAGCTATCCCATCAACGTCAACAGCAGCGGTATCGGAACCTGTTCCAAATGTGGAAGGAAATACGACTTGAACAATGGAGGCATCATTTCTTCAGGTGATGGAGGAAAGAAAATGACCCGCTATCGCTGTGGAACGACAGGTAGTTATGGCGTGTTATCCGTCAATTAATGGCAAGAAACGCATATTTTTGAATTAAAATGTGTTAATACTTTTGTCATTAAGAGAATTCCCTTTATCTTTGCACTACAGAAATGCGGCAATAGCTCAGTTGGTAGAGCGCGACCTTGCCAAGGTCGAGGTCGCGGGTCCGAGTCCCGTTTGCCGCTCAAGCTTTTTGTCATTAGAAAGATAGGTCAAGGCAGGAAAAGGCTTTTCATACATGAAACGCCTTGATATGTGAGGACAGTAAGCGGCCGCGATGGTGGAATTGGTAGACACGAGGGACTTAAAATCCCTTGGCCAGAAATGGCTGTACGGGTTCGAGTCCCGTTCGCGGCACTACAATCTTAAACACTTTTATATGATGCATAAAAAACTAATTCTCACATTATCGGCTTGTTCTTTAGTCATTTTCACATCCTGCTCTAAGCTGGGTGCATTGTCAGCTGATAATTTTACAGTGACTCCGAATCCCCTGGAAACCGTTGGAGGAGAAGTTCCCAACACCATCAATGGTACTTTTCCAGAGAAGTACATGAAAAAGAATGCTGTCGTAACAGTCATTCCGGAACTCCGTTATGGTAACGGGAAGACCCAGCAGGGCACAACTGCGACCTTCCAAGGAGAGAAGGTGATGGGCAATAACCAAACGATCTCTTACCGCATGGGCGGTCATTATACGATGAAATCGAATTTCATCTACGATGACCCTGAGATGCAGAAATGCGATATGTACCTTACTTTTAAGGCTTCGTTAGGCAAGAAGAGCGTTACGATCCCGGCTGTCAAAGTAGCAAGAGGACTGATCACAACCGGCGAGTTGTACAAGAAGACGCTGATGAATGCTGGGGCTTGTATCGCACCGGATTCTTTCGAGCGCATCAAGGCACAGAAGCAGGAAGCTAATGTGAAATTCCTCATCAACCAGGCTAATCTCCGCAAGAGCGAGTTGAAGAACAATTCCATTAAGGAATTTGTTCAGATGCTGAAGAAAATCAATGCTGATCGCGAAGGACTGAACTTGAAGAATGTTGAAGTAGCAGCTTATGCTTCTCCTGATGGAGGTTACTCTTTCAACGATAAGTTGGCAAACAAGCGTCAGGACGTTTCTGAGAACTATGTCAAGAACCAGTTGAAACGCCAGAAGATCACAACAGATGTAGACGCTCATTATACTGCTCAGGACTGGGACGGATTCCAGAAACTCGTTCAGGCTTCCAACATCCAGGACAAGGATGTCATCTTGCGCGTCCTTTCCATGTACAAGGACCCAGAGGAACGTGAAAAACAGATCCGCAACATGAGTGAAGGCTTCAGGGAATTAGCTGATGGCATCCTTCCAGAGCTTCGTCGTTCACGCTTGATCATTAACTATGAGACTGTAGGTCGTAGCGATGATCAAATCAAGGCACAATACGCAGCTGACCCAACCAAGCTGAGCGTTGAGGAGCTTCTGTACGCAGCCAGCCTGGAGAACAACGCTAATAAGAAAGAAGATATCTACAAGACAACGGCGAAGTTGTATGACAAGGACTACCGTGCTTATAACAACCTTGCAGCTCTTGCATTCAACGCAGGCGACGAGACAACGGCAAAACGGTACCTGTCAGAAGCATTAAGCAAGAATAACAAGGCACCTGAGGCAAATGCCAACTTAGGACTGATTGCCTTAAAGAATGGCAAGATCAAGGATGCTGAGAACTATTTAGCTGAGGCTATTGATGCCAATGGCTTTGGTGAGGCACTTGGCAACCTGAATATCGCAAAGGGCAACTATGCACAGGCTGTTGAAAACTTCAAGAACTCAAGCAGCAATAGTGCGGCTTTGGCACAACTCCTGAATAAGGACTATGCTGCTGCTACATCCACGCTTGACCATATCAAGAACCCTGATGCATTGACAAGTTATTTGCACGCAATCGTTGCTGCACGCCAGAATAATAAGAGCGCAGCTCAGTCATATCTGAAGGAAGCTTTACAAAAAGATCCTTCTTTGGCTGAATATGCTACAAACGACCTGGAATTTGCCAATGTCAAATAATCGAATGAAGAATTTCGCATTTCTTATCATACTCACCTTGGTCCTGGTTTCTTGCGGGGAAGACAACGGTCATTTTAAGATCGAAGGAAAACTCATGAACCTCGACCAAGGTGAGTTTTATATTTACAGTCCTTATGGAGGCATTGATGGAATAGATACCATCAAGGTAGAAGGTGGCAGATTCGCATACGAAATGCCATGTACGAACGAGAACATTGTGATGTTAGTATTCCCTAACTTCTCGGAACAGCCCGTCTTTGCCGAACCTGGAGGATCTGTGAATATCAAGGGAGATGCGTCGCATCTGAAAGAGATGACCATCAAGGGGACAAAGGAAAATAACCTGATGAATAAGTTCCGTCAGCAAATTGTCAGTGCCTCACCCCCAGAAACCAAGAAGTTCGCAGAGCAATTCATCAAAGACCATCCGGAATCTGCTGCCAGTATATACTTAGCAAGAAAATATTTCATTGCCAGTAATGAACCGGATTATAAAAAAGCACTCCAACTTTTAGAGCTCATCCAAAAGAACCAACCCAAAAATGGAATAGTAGCAAGAATGTACCAGCAGATCAAGAAATTACCGAACTCAACAGTAGGCAGTCCCTTACCAGCATTCTCGGTGCAAGATACGAACGGTGCTAATGTTTCATCCTCCTCCATCACGGGCAGCGGGATCAGTGTCATCACGGTATGGGCCTCTTGGAGTTTCGATAGCATGAACATGCAACGGCAATTGAAACAGTTGCAAAAAAGCTCAAAAGGAAAACTGAAATTGGTAAGCATCTGCGTAGATGCCTCCAAGAAGGAATGCCAAGAAACCCTCAAACGAGATTCTATATCCTGGCCGAATATCTGCGATCAGCAAATGATTAACAGTCCTGTGTTGAAAACATTGGGGCTCTATTCTGTACCTGACAACATCGTTATCAAGAATGGACAAATTGATGCAAGGGATTTAGATACGGATGCCTTGCTCAGCAAAGTCCGCTCTCTTCTATAATATCCACCACCTATATATACCAAGGGCAGGGGATATCCCAGTCCTTCTATATTTATTAACTGCTAATTGAGTCATTTCCATGTTAGTGAAAACATACTGTGCCGCGATAAACGGCCTACAAGTTACGACAGTAACCATTGAAGTCAGCCTCAACAAGGGAGTCGCTTACCATTTTACGGGATTAGGGGACGAAGCCGTAAAAGAAGGGAAGAACCGCATCTCTGCAGCCATGCAATACAATGGATATCGGTTTCCTATCGCTGATATCACGGTAAACATGGCCCCAGCAGACCTACGAAAAGAAGGTAGCGGGTATGATCTTCCCTTAGCAATAGCGATCTTAGCTGCAAATGGAAGTATTGTCTCTGACCATCTTCAAGAATACATGATGGTAGGAGAACTGAGCTTAGATGGGAAGATACAGCCTGTTAAAGGTGCGCTCCCTATTGCGATCAGGGCTCGAAAAGAACATTTCAAGGGATTGATCGTACCCAAGGCGAATGAGTGCGAGGCTGCTGTTGTCAACAACTTAGAGGTATATGGGATGGATTCATTGTATGATGTCATCCAATTCATGACAGGAACCGGGCAATACAATCCCAAGATCATAGATACACGCAAGGTGTTTTTCGAGCAACAAAGCCATTTTGATGTGGATTTCTCTGATGTCAGGGGACAAGAAAATATAAAGCGCGCGTTGGAAGTTGCTGCGGCTGGTGGACATAACCTGATCATGGTAGGTCCTCCGGGATCTGGGAAATCCATGATGGCAAAGCGGCTATCCACCATTCTACCTCCCCTTTCACTGGCCGAAAGTTTAGAGACCACACAAATCCACAGTATTGCGGGAAAGCTCAGCAAGGACACTTCCCTCATATCGCAAAGACCCTTCCGCTCTCCTCACCATACCATCTCTGAGGTTGCTCTCGTGGGAGGAGGCACCAATCCCATGCCTGGTGAGATCAGTCTTGCTCATAATGGAGTCCTTTTCTGCGACGAACTTCCAGAATTCAACAAGCACACCTTAGAGATGCTACGCCAACCCCTGGAAGATCGAAAGATAACCATTAGCCGAGCCAAGTACTCCATCGAATATCCTTGCTCCTTTATGTTCATTGCCAGCATGAACCCTTGCCCTTGTGGCTATTACGGAGATCCTACCCATCATTGCGTATGCACACCCGGACAGATCCAAAAATACATGAATAAAATTAGCGGACCGCTCTTAGACAGGATCGATATTCAATGTGAGATACTCCCTGTGCCCTTTCAAGAACTAAGTTCCTATGCAGTTGGAGAAACCAGCGAACAAATACGAGAAAGAGTAATGATGGCGCGACAAAGGCAAGACCAAAGGTTCAGGGGAATTCATGGCATTCATTGCAATGCACAAATGACAGAAAGGATGATCCATCAATATGCAGAACCCGATGAGAAAGGTCTGGAACTATTGAAAAATGCAATGGAAAAGCTAAGCCTGTCGGCAAGAGCCTATAGCAGGATCTTAAAGGTAGCAAGAACCATTGCCGACCTATCCACATGCGACCACGTCCAAGAAGAACATATCGCAGAAGCCGTTTCCTACCGGAACTTAGACCGCAGTGACTGGGCAGAAAGAAGCCTATGATTACTCCTTCTTCAAATAATAACTAAACGGATAGGTGGTACCAGCGTTCAACGATGACATGACAACGTCCTCTGTCGTGGAATAGACACTTCCGCCAGCTGTTGTCACCGTGAATTTTGCCGTTGCATAAGGAGCGAACAAAGCCACATAGACAGGCAAGGTCAAATAGCCAGTCGCTGGTTTCAGCACGATCGGCTGACAAACAGATGTCAAAGAGATCTTAGAAGTAGTGAAATCGAAAATACCTTCCGTACACATATTCTCTATCTTCACGGAAGTAATATTCTTGATTTCTTCACCATCTTCGTCTACAAAGGAAAACTCGCCGATACTCATCAAGCGCCTGACATAAATCATCGCAGCCTTAGCGGTAAGGTCTGTCGCAGTCGTCGTTGATATCTTTGCTTTACCAAAGGTAAAATTAAACTTGCTATTGATGGTCTCCAGTGTACCATCCTGCCCTGAGATATCAAGTGCAAGCAAACTATCACCACCTTCACTGGCAAGAGAAGTAATACCTTCACTCCCGACCTTTGGCCAAAAAATCTCCAAGAAATTATACCTCTTACAGGTCATATACCCTGTAAAACGAGTCGTATCAGAAGTAGAGGCAGCCGTGAAAGTATCAAAAATAGTCGAAGTACGCCTTGTATTGTTATAAACAGAGACTTCCGTACCCTCCGTCCAAGGCACTGTACTTGCCGCAGTCATTTGGTTGATGGTAACGAATCGCCTTGCTGTCGTTGTGTCTGTCGTTGACGACGACGAGGATGATTCAGAATCGCTATCGTGACATCCTAAGAAGACGAGAGGCAAGCACATAACTATCAGAGCTACAAATGCATATTTAACTTTCATTCCTATATTCCTTATTGATTTCAGTTTGCAAAATTACTATTTTTATTACAAACGCAAGAATCTTTTATTCTAAACTACTATTTAATTAAGTTAAATGCCACATATATTCCCCTTTTTTAGTAACTTTGCACCAAAATAGAATTAAAGATTTATGGAACAAAAGAAATTCAAGCGTACTACTGTAACAGCTGCGCTCCCGTATGCCAATGGAGGTGTGCACATCGGTCATCTGGCAGGCGTATATGTACCTGCCGATATTTATGTAAGGTACCTCCGTCTGAAGAAACAGGATGTCATTTTCATTGGTGGCTCTGATGAACACGGAGTGCCTATTACGATCCGTGCTAAAAAGGAAGGTGTCAGCCCACAAGTGATCGTTGACAGGTACCACTCTCTGATCAAAAAAAGCTTTGAAGAGTTTGGCATCTCTTTTGATATCTACAGCCGTACGACCAGCCCGACCCATAACAAACTGGCTTCAGATTTCTTCCGTAAGCTTTATGATGATGGGAAGTTAATTGAACAGGAAACAGAACAATATTATGACGAGGAAGCCCACCAATTCCTCGCCGACCGTTATATCATGGGGCAATGCCCTCATTGTGGCAACCCCAATGCGTATGGAGACCAGTGCGAAAAGTGTGGAAGCGATCTCTCGCCAATGGAATTGATCAATCCACACTCTACCATCAGTGGCTCCAAGCCCGTCATCAAGAAGACGAAGAACTGGTACCTTCCTTTAAACGAATATCAGGACTGGCTAAAGAAATGGATTCTTGATGGGCATAAAGAATGGCGCCCGAATGTGTATGGACAATGCAAAAGCTGGCTTGACATGGACTTACAACCCCGAGCCATGACCCGCGATCTCGACTGGGGTATCCCTGTACCCGTGGAAGGAGCTGAAGGCAAGGTCCTTTACGTATGGTTTGATGCGCCGATCGGCTATATATCCAATACAAAGGAGTTATGTGACCAAGAGCCTGAGAAATGGGGGAATTGGGAAAAATGGTGGAAAGACCCAGAGACACGTCTGGTCCATTTCATAGGAAAGGACAACATCGTATTCCACTGCCTCATTTTCCCAACGATGCTTCATGCCCATGGAGGGTATATCCTTCCGGACAACGTACCCGCCAATGAATTCCTGAACTTGGAGAATGACAAGATCTCCACATCCCGCAATTGGGCTGTCTGGCTCCATGAATACTTACAAGAGTTGCCAGGCAAGCAAGATGTTCTGCGTTATGTCCTTACTGCCAATGCTCCAGAGACAAAGGACAACAATTTTACATGGAAAGACTATCAAGAGCGAAATAACAACGAACTGGTAGCCGTCTATGGCAATTTCGTCAACCGCGCGCTGCAATTGACGAAGAAATACTGGAATGGGGTCGTGCCTGCATGCGGGGATCTGGCCCCTGTTGACCAAAAAGCCATTGAAGAGTTCAAGGACGTAAAAGAGAAAGTGGAATCACTTCTTGATACCTTCAAATTCCGTGATGCCCAGTTCGAAGCCATGAACCTGGCAAGAATAGGCAATCGCTATATCACGGAATGTGAGCCTTGGAAAGTTTGGAAAACAGACCCAAAGCGTGTAGAGACCATTCTCTATATTAGTTTGCAACTTGTCGCAAATTTAGCTATCGCCTTTGAACCTTTCCTTCCATTTAGCAGCAAAAGGTTGCGCGACATGATTAACCTGACAGACTACAACTGGGATCAGTTAGGATCCATCGACTTATTAAAGCCAGGACATCAGTTAAATGAGCCAAGTCTACTATTTGAAAAGATTGAGGATGATGTGATAGAAAAGCAGTTGAAGAAATTGGAAGACACTAAGAAAGCCAATGAAGCTGCCCATTATAAGGCAAAAGACATCAAGCCAACCATCGATTTCAAGGAATTTGAGAAGTTGGATATCCGTGTTGGGCACATCAAGAACTGCGAGAAGGTCAAGAAGGCAAGCAAACTGCTGAAGTTTACCCTTGATGATGGCTCTGGCAACGACCGCACCATCGTCAGTGGAATCGCCAAGTTCTATAAGCCTGAAGACCTGATCGGGAAAGACGTCCTGTTCATTGCCAATCTTGCCCCACGCACTCTCATGGGCATAGAAAGCCAGGGAATGATCCTGTCGGCAGAAAACTATAACGGAGACTTGAGCGTTACCACGATCCTGAAAGAAGTAAAACCAGGCAGCGTCGTGTGCTAATTGGAAATATGCCCTTATAAAGGTCTGTCCCTTTGGGCAGACCTTTTTATCCTTTTCCTCCATAGGTTAAAGATTCAAAAAATGATGGATCTTCCTATAACCGAATTAACTGCAAACGCGTATTAGAGTTTAGAATATAGAAAAACGATCAGAATATGAAAAAAGTGATGACTCTGGCACTGTTGCTAATGATTGCGATCTTTGCCAACGCACAGATGATGAACCCTGTAAAGTTCACTTCCCACCTAAAGACCTCTCCCAATTCCCCAGAAGGAGAAATCGTCTTCACTGGAAAGATCGAACCGGGATGGCATGTCTATTCCACGGGGTTAGGCAATGACGGGCCTATCTCAGCCACGTTCAACGTCAATAAACTTGAAGGTGTCATGTTGGTTGGGAAACTTACTCCGAAAGGCCATGAGATATCCAACTTTGACCAATTGTTTGGGATGAAGCTCCGTTATTTTGAAGGTTCCGTACAATTTGTGCAAAAAGTTAGGTTTACGAAGCCTACTTATAAGATTGACGGATACTTAGAATATGGAGCATGCAATGACCAGAACTGTTTGCCACCCACCAATGTGGATATCAAGGCAAACGGAAAATCGCCTGCCTTAGATACGAAAGAGAATACGAATGCCGCAGCGGAGGCCTCTACGATGGCCATGGATACTGCGACCACAACAACCGTAGCTTCCGTATCCACGGACTCCACATCTGCCGTAGACTCAACCACCAAGGCCGCAACCTTGACAAGCCAGGATACAAAATCACTCTGGAAACCCGTTGTAAAGGAGCTTCAGTCGTTTGGTGGGACAAATGACATTGCCAACCATTCTATCCTTTGGATCTTTTTGATGGGGCTAGTCGGTGGCCTACTGGCATTGGTAATGCCCTGCATCTGGCCCATCATCCCCATGACCGTCAGCTTCTTCCTCAAAAGGGCAAAGGATGATAAGAAGAAAGGTATCAAAGACGCAGTCACCTATGGCATATCTATTGTCGTTATCTATCTGGCTTTAGGATTGATCATCACGGCAATCTTTGGCCCCAGCAAGTTAAACGAATTATCGACAAATGCAGTTTTCAACATCTTCCTTTTCTTGTTGTTGCTGGTATTCGCATTTTCCTTCTTTGGATGGTTTGAGATCAAACTACCAGATAGCTGGGCAAACTCCGTAGATTCTAAGGCAAGCAATGCCACTGGCTTGCTCTCCATCTTTTTGATGGCTTTCACTTTAGTCTTGGTTTCTTTCTCCTGCACGGCTCCCATCATAGGACTCTTGCTTGTGGAAGCCGTTACATCTGGCAACTGGACTGGACCGGCTGTCGGGATGTTAGGGTTTGCCCTTGCGCTTGCTATCCCATTCACCCTCTTTGCCATGTTCCCATCTCTGCTGAAATCAGCACCGAAATCAGGTTCCTGGATGAACACCATCAAGGTCGTATTAGGATTTATTGAACTTGCCTTCTCCCTGAAATTCTTGTCTGTCGCCGACCTTGCCTATGGCTGGCATATTCTTGACCGTGAGACTTTCCTTTGCCTTTGGATTGTCATCTTCGGAGCTTTGGGCATGTACTTGATTGGGAAGTTAAAGTTTCAAAGCGACGAAATCGGAGGCGACATCAACAAGCCTATGCCTGTACCTTGTATCATGTTAGGACTCTGTTCCATCGCTTTCGCCATCTATATGATTCCTGGGCTTTGGGGAGCCCCTTGCAAAGCTGTAAGTGCCTTTGCCCCTCCAATGAACACCCAAGACTTCAACCTCAATACCAAGACGGTAGAGGCTCAATATAAGAATTATGAAGAGGGAATGGCTGCTGCCAAAGCACAGGGCAAGCCCGTATTACTCGACTTCACTGGGTTCGGGTGTGTCAACTGCCGCAAGATGGAAGCTGCCGTTTGGACTGATCCGCAGGTTGTGGACAAGCTGACGAAAGATTACGTTCTGATATCTCTATTTGTTGATGACAAAACACCACTTCCAAAGCCTATGGAGGTTACCTTTAACGGGCAGAAACGTACTCTCCGTACCATCGGTGACAAATGGAGCTATCTCCAAAGCAGTAAATTTGGCGCGAATGCACAACCTTTCTACGTTGCTGTAGATCCAGAGGGAAATCCTCTCACCAGTGCTTACTCTTATAAAGAAGACATCCCTGCTTATCTCGATTTCCTCAATAAGGGACTGGTTTACTTTAAAGATGAGCAACAAAGATAAGAATCCTCATAAATTATGAATTGATTTTAACGATTGAATATTAAAAACATGCTGGAAAAAAATATCCGAGAGCAAATACTCTCTCTGATCAATAAGGAGGTCGTCCCTGCTGTAGGCTGTACTGAGCCGATGGCAGTGGCACTCTGCACAGCAAGAGCCACAGAGGACCTTTGTCATAAACCTGAAAAAATCACTGCTCTTCTGAGCGCAAATATCCTAAAGAATGCCATGGGAGTCGGGATCCCTGGGACTGGAATGATTGGACTACCAATTGCCATCGCCTTAGGAGCACTGATCGGAAAATCAGAATACCAATTGGAAGTTCTCAAAGATCTCACGCCAGAAACCCTGGAAGAGGGGAAAGAATACCTTAAAGGGCATCATATAGAGATCAAATTGAAAGAAGACATCACCGAAAAGCTATACGTCGAGGTGACCTGCGAGGCAAAAGGTGACAAGGCTACTGCCATCATTGCCAACAGCCATACCAATTTTATATATGAAGAAAAAAACGGCAATATCCTACTTGACAAGCGGATCTGCAATGCCTCTTATAAAGAGGAAGGGGATATTGCCTTGAACATGAGAATGGTCTATGACTTTGCGATGACAACACCTTTGGATGAGATTGGCTTTATTCTCAAGACAAGAGACTATAACATCAAGGCAGCCAACCTCTCGATCAAGGGTAATTATGGCCATTGCTTAGGCAAGACCATGGATCGGCCATTGAGTCATGGCATTTTCGGAGACAGTATTTTCTCGCATATCATTTCCAAGACTGCATCCGCCTGTGATGCCAGAATGGGTGGAGCCATGATTCCGGTAATGAGCAATAGTGGTTCCGGTAACCAAGGCATTTGTGCCACGAATCCTGTAGCAGTCTTTGCTGAAGAAAACGAAAATACCATGGAAGAACTGGTTCGGGCTTTGACACTCAGCCATCTTACGGCTATTTATATTAAGCAGAGCCTTGGAAAGCTATCAGCTCTATGCGGTTGCGTCGTGGCAAGTATTGGCAGTAGTTGCGGCATCACCTACCTGATGGGCGGCGATTATGAGCATATTTGCCATGCCGTTAAGAATATGATAGCCAACTTGACTGGCATGATCTGTGATGGGGCCAAGCCAAGTTGCTCTTTGAAAATATCCTCTGGCGTATCCACAGCACTGCTCTCTGCCTTGCTATCCATGGAAGGAAAATATGTAACATCTGCAGAAGGCATCATTGATGAGGATGTTGACAAGTCAATACACAACCTGACCTCTATTGGTGCCGAAGCAATGTGTTCAACCGATGACATGGTCTTGCATATCATGACTCATAAAGGGTGCTAAGACCTATCAGGACAACATAAATAAAAATCCCCGCCATGGTAGTGCATGACGGGGATCTTTCTCATTCAATCTTCAAGGTAAAGCCTCCGCCTGGTGCCAAATGTACCTTCAGCTTCCCATCTGCAGGAATGGTAATTTCCTTCTTGACATAATCCTGTGCATTCTTATCGGCATTGACGCCATCTCCAAACGAAACAGCTTTCTTGCCACCGGCTTTTATTGCACTCAGATCAAGGGTCATATCACGAGCTGTCCAATTAGTGAGTACCCCAACATACCAAGTACTACCTTTCCTACGAGCTACTGCAGCATATTCTCCCACCTTACCGTCCAAGGGACAAGTAGCATCCCACGTCGTGGGGACACCAGCAATGAACTCCGTACACTCTGGTTCCCTTTCATAATTCGTAGGACTGTCACATAGCATATTCAAAGGAGAGAAGAAAACTGTGTACATAGCCAACTGATGGGCCCGTGTCCCCTGACTCATCGGACAACTATTGGAAGGATGATAGGCATCTCTTGTCCCATTCAGCATTGCACCCTGTGTATAGTCCATCTGCCCGACAAGCATACGGGCATAAGGAACCGTCACATCATACTGTACCTGATCATATTCCTTCATCGTTGCCCATTTGTTCTGCTCTTGACCATCTACGCCCTCGAAATTGATTACATTCGGATAGGTACGGTTCAGTCCCGTTGGCTTATACGTTCCATGAAAATCAACCAGCAAATGATATTTAGCAGCCATGGCTGCCGCTCTGTAATGGAACTGCACCATCAGTTCATCGTCGCGATTCATGAAGTCTATCTTGAAGCCCTTTACGCCCATCTCCGAATAATACTTGCAAACACGTTCCATATCACGGTCAAAGGCGTAGCATCCAGCCCAAAGGATGATGCCTACATTCTTTGACTTTGCATAGTTAACTATCTCTTTCAAGTCTATTTCAGGTACGACTTGAAACAAGTCTGCCTTTTTATTGACAGCCCATCCCTCGTCTAGAATCACATACTCAATATGATTACGACTTGCGAAATCAACATAAGCCTTATACGTTTGCGTGTTTACACCCGTTTTGAAGTCTACGCCATAGATACCCCAGTCATTCCACCAATCCCAGGCTACCTTCCCAGGCTTAATCCAAGAAGTGTCTGAGAAACGTGAGGGAGAAGCCAGGCGATACACCATATCATTGTCTAAGAGATCCTTGTCCTGGGAAGCAATATTGATAATACGCCACGGGAACTTGGCAAAAGCCTTACTCTTGGCGATGTAATCTTCACGTGACAAGACTTGAAGCTCTAAGTTATTATGTCCACCTTGCCTAACCTCCTTAGGATAAGGCGCAAAGATGCCCTTTAATACCGTTCCATGCGTGGCATTGTTAACAAACATCCCTGGATAATCTTCCAAGTCAGCTTCAGCCAAGGCAACCTTCACTCCATGATCAGCCTCAACGATGATAGGAGTAAAAGCTATTTTAGCCGCATTCCACTGTGAAAGCAAGACATGGGCATAAGTATTCTCAAATGAGTTGCCAAACTGTTTTTCAAAATCACCGTTCTCCCTTGAGTAAGGAACAAAGGCCTGCCAGTCCTTAGCGAAATTGAAAGTTGCTTCCTCGCTCTTGACAATAATATTCTTTTTAAGATTAGAAATGAAGCGATATGCCGCACCTTGGTCATAAACGCGGAAGAGCAGACTAAAGTCCCCACACTTTAAGACAAGCTCATTATAATCATCCTGCACCACCGCCTTCTTATAAGCGACAGCATTGATCTTACCCCTATGAGGTGTCACCACAGCACTCTTTACCTTTGAGCTAACGCCAAAAGCCTTTCCACCCTGCAATTCCATGGAGATAGGAGATGGATTGATTAAAACATTCCCTTTGAATTGCACGGAATAAGTGAACTGCTTATCAGCATTCACGTTTACTTGAATGTTCCCATCCGGAGACTTCACCATGTAAGTCTTTGCCCCGACACAACCACAAGCGATTAGTAGGACGAAAGTTAAGATTGATTTTTTCATCGTTATTCAAGATTATTATTGATATTTAATTTCAATTTATCACAGATAATGGTAATCTTTTACAAAGATAGTAATTTTCCATGTTAGCTGATATTTTCTCCATCCTTTTTATAGATAAATTAACAGACAAGATTTCTTAAAAGAAATCAAGTCTTACACTTTTCTGTTTCCATATTTTTTATTAACTTTGTGCCATTCTTAAGCAGAATTCTGAAAAAAGATTACGAATCATTGATCTGCGGAATTAACCAATTCACTATTATGACTAAAAAGAAATTATTCAAAGAGCTACATGATTACATCATCATTGCTCTTGCCATGTTAATTGGCAGTATTGGTTGGGTTGTCTTTCTATTACCGAACGATATCGGTACTGGAGGAATAGCTGGTATCTCATCCATCCTCTATTGGGGATTTAAGATCCCAGTCCAGGTTACTTACCTGATAGCCAACCTGATCCTTTTGGCCTTTGCTCTTAGAATCTTAGGATGGAAATTTTGTGTCAAGACCATCTATGCAGTATTGCTGTTTACCCTTTTCGTGTCTCTTGTGCAAATGTTGACAAGGGGAAATGGCCTACTACATGACCAAAAGTTTATGGCAACGATTATCGGAGGATGCTTTTTAGGAAGCAGTGTAGGGCTGGGTTTATCTTGCAATGGAAGCACAGGGGGCTCTGATGTCATTGCCGCTATGATCAACAAAAACCATGATATCTCATTAGGGCATGTTATCTTGCTCTGTGATCTTTGTATTATTACTTCCAGCTATTTGGTATTAAAGGACTGGGAACAGGTTATGTATGGATATGTCGTACTATTTGTCTCCTCGTTCTGCGTAGATTATGTAGTCAATACCATGCGCCAGTCCGTACAATTCTTTATTATCTCTGACCACCATGAAGAGATTGGGCATGCCATCAATGTTGATGCACAAAGAGGCTGCACGGTGATTGACGGGCATGGATTCTATTCAGGAAAAGAAGTAAAAATGCTATTTGTATTGACACGCAAAAGTGAATCTCAGAAAATTTTCCGTCTGATTGACGAAATCGACCCCCAAGCATTTGTTTCTCAGAGTGCGGTTATCGGTGTCTATGGATTAGGATTTGACAGATTTAAGGTTGGGAACAAGAAAGAGAAAAGAGCAGAACCTATAGCAGCATTCAGTCCACAACGCCCACAAAAATAGCTTAAAATACGAAGGACTTTATCCTTAGAAATGTTAATATCAAGCGCAAATGCTTAATATACCACAAAATATAGGGGTTTAATTAATCTTTAGGGCACTTTGATACGTCTTATATACAGATAAAAGATTTTTCATAAAGCATTTATTAGGTTAGTTTTTTTAGGTTAATAGGTTTAAATTATAAATCCCTCATGTTACTGTGAAGCAATATGAGGGATTTCTTTATTCGTATCTGTCCGATGGCTTAATGCCCCTTTTTGATATTTCTCAGTATTTTCTGGAATTCATAAACTATCTGAGGATTTTCGTTTGCTACATTGTGATCCTCATGGACATCCGCACTCACTCTATATAATTGTGGTTTGTCATCATATCCGGTTTCTATCTTTTCCAATTCCATAAATTTATAAGGATTGTCACAAGGCTCGATATATTTCCACTCTCTTGAACGAACGGACAATGTATGGTTGACAGCTTCTTCAACTATCCATGCACGATCTTTCTGGTCTTTCCCCGTCCATGTATCCCAAGCATTGAAGCTGTCGGGAGCAGCCCCCTTAGGCATACGGGCATTCAGCATATGCCCCAAAGATGCCATTAAGTCGATCTGTGAAATAAGCGCATCTGAAGTAGTACCTGCCTCTACATGCTTGGGCCACCAAACAATGGCAGGAACACGGGTACCACCCTCGAAGGCACTATATTTATTACCGCGCAAGGGACCTGCTGGACGATGACCATTTAAGAGTTCCTCAGCCTGATCCTTATATCCATCATTCACGACCGGACCATTGTCACTACTGAATATTACGATCGTCTTATCTTCCAACTTGAACTTCTTCAAAGCCTTCATCACTTCACCAACGCTCCAATCCAATTGTGCAATGGCATCCCCACGAAATCCCATCTTACTTTTGCCACGGAATCTGGCATTAGGAAATCTTGGCACATGAATATCATTTGTTGCCAAATACATAAAAAAGGGCTCTTTCTGATGAAGTTTCATGAAGTTGATAGCATGTCCAACAATGGAGTCGGCAAGGTTTTCGTCTTTCCACAACGCCTTACCACCTCCTTTCATGTATCCAATACGCCCAATCCCATTGACGATAGCCATATTATGTCCAAAATCTGATTTCTGGTTATAACAAAGTTCAGGATGCTCCTTTCCCGTAGGTTCACCAGGTATGGGCTTGGTATAGTCCACTTCAATAGGAGCTGATGGATCCCAATTCGCTACCCTTCCATTTTCGATGAACACACAAGGAACACGATCAGCCGTGGCTGCCATAATATAGGAATAATCGAATCCCAGGTCGTCCAGACCAGTTGGCAATGGGGCATTCCAGTCTTGTGTACCGGTCTTATCGCCCAGGCCGAGGTGCCATTTCCCAAAAGCACCTGTTACATAGCCTTCATTCTTGAACATATCAGCAATCGTATATTGCTCCGGTCGGATAATCATTCCTGCATCTCCACGCGCGATATCTGTTCCTGCCTTGCGCCAGGCATATTGCCCTGTCAACAAGGAATAGCGGGACGGTGTGCTGGTAGCAGCCACAGCAAAAGCATTGGTGAAGCGGCATCCTTCTGCAGCTAACCGATTGATTTGAGGAGTAGCTACGTTCTGGTCACCATAGCATTCCAAATCACCATATCCGAGATCATCTGCATAGATAATGATCACATTGGGATGTTGTTGGGCCTGTGCACCACCCCCATACATAGCTGCTAATGATAAAGAGGCAAAATATAGATAGTTTCTTTTCATAGGAATATTTGATTGAGTGAATATGATTGTTTCGATTAAATTTTCGGCATTGTCACTTTAAAGTATTTACTGGGGGTATGCTGAGCATAGATGATATCCACCATTTTTTTCACAATATCGGGATGTTCTGCTGCCACATCATGGTCTTCATGGAGGTCAGTAGAAAGATCATACAAATGAGGTACGCCTTTAATAACCACCATTTTCCAATCTCCTACCCTGACGCCGAACTGGTCAGTCTCATGGAACTCCCAATACAGAAAATCATGCTTCTTCTGGGCAACCAGCTCGTCTTGAACAACTCGATTCCTCCAATCATTTTGGTTTCTGATGGAAATTCCGTCAAAGTAATCCACTTTCTTCTTCTTGTTTTTATAATGCTTCACATAATCCTTGATGCCCGCTAAATCACAGAAAGTAGGCATCAAGTCATAAAAGGCAAATTGCAAATCACTTGTCACTCCTGCCTGCACGTGTCCTGGCCAACGAACGATAAAGGGGATACGGATACCGCCTTCATAACACTGCCTTTTCAATCCACGCAATTTACCATCACGACCGAAAAAAGAAGGATCTGCCCCTCCTTCTTCATGAGGACCATTATCACTGGTAAAGATCACGATTGTATGTTCGTCTAATCCCTTTTCTTTCAACTTCTCCAGGATTTCCCCAACATATTGGTCTAGCCGCGAGATCATCCCTGCAAACTGAGCATGAGTATGGACTACGGGGTTATACCGGGAACCTTCTTGTCCGCCCCACGTCTTATCAACGAAAAATTTCTTCTCATATTTCATGAGAATGGAATCTTCGGGTTGAGCCAATTCCGCATGCGGCAATGTATAAGTAAAAATTCCAAAAAAAGGCTGCTTGTTACTTTGCTTGTCCAGCCACGCCATCGCCTTCCGGTGAATCAGATCGGCAGAATATTGTGTTCGCTTAAAATAATCCTTGCCAAACATAGGATAGCGGATATTATCCTCAAGGACAACACGAGAGACAGCAGTATCGCCCGCAGAACGACTGTATTGATTCAGGAAATTTGGATAGTAAAGGTGGGCTTGAAACTGGCAAATATAGCCATAGAACTCATCAATTCCACGCTTGTCAGGTGTTGAGCACGAACCTTCATATCCACCTGCCCATTTTCCAAACATTCCCGTAGCATATCCATTATCTTTCATGATCTCGGGAACAATGACATGATCCGAGGCATAAGGCTCCTGCCCGACGACCGCAAAATCTTTGTTTTTTCCATACATCACCATGTGCTTAGGCGACCAATATTCCTTGTTGCCTCGCACCCATGTATGACCGGAATGCTGTCCTGTCATCATACAAGCCCGCGAAGGAGCACTGACCGGAGATCCTGCGTATGCCTGGGTAAACCGCATACCCTCACTTGCCATTTGGTCAATATGGGGAGTATTGATAAACGGCTGACCATAACATCCCAAGTCGCCATATCCCATGTCATCACACATGATATAAATAATGTTTGGCTTAACTGCCTTTTTAGCGAAACCATTCACAGCAATGATTCCAAAAGCCCCCGTGAGGACCATTGATGGTTGTATTTTCATTGTTCTCTATAGATTTAATAACGCCTTCTTTTAGATCATAAGATTTAGATTGACCAAATAGGCTTCGTGATTGGATATCTGATTGCAAAGATAGCCAAAATATTCTAATATGCCACAACTTATTCTTATTTTCCTATCATCTTCACCTGATTTCCCTCAATTTGATATTTGAAAGGAATAGAATAGGAAAGGTTTTCCAACACAGTATCTATACTCTCTGATCGTCTTACATCACCGGTATAAGTTGCCTCCTTATCAAGATGAGCAATCGTTATCTTTACGTGATAGATTTTCTCAAGGACTGATGCTATCTCTGTAATTCTCATATTCACAAACGGTATCAGGTTGTTATGCCATACCGTGACTGATGGAGCATATACCGTCTCGATCTCCATGGCTCCTGTTGACTTATCAAAGATAGCCTTTTGGTTCGGTTTCAGGGTAATCAGACCCTTTTGACGAAGGTTTTCCACCATCACCTTTCCTTCTTGAAGGGTTACCTCTTCACGGCCCCCCTTCACTTGGGTATTAAAATTAAATATAGTACCCAAGACACGAGTTTCCAAACAATCTCCTTTCACCAGGAAAGGTCTCTTCTTGTCTTTTGTCACACGAAACAAAGCCTCACCCTCTAATTCAACCTTTCTTGTTTCTGTCCCAAAATCCATAGGATATTTCAAGCTTGATAACTTGTTTAGCCAAACATGGGTACCATCAGGGAGGGTAATTTCCTTCACCTGATTGGTACTGGCGATCTCCACCATACGTGTATCGCCCTGATAGTAGTAGATGAGCACGCCCATAAGGATAAGTCCAATGACAACAGCTGCATATCTCAGGACAGACTGGATATGTACGCGACGTCGTTCTTGCTTTTCCCGTGATAATTCCTGGAACAATCGGATCTCTGCTCGTTGTATTTTAGCTGGATCAGCATATGGGTTGTATTTACCAGCATAGTACATGTCTTCCACAGAAAATAGCCACTTAGCATTCTCCTCTGAACATTGAATCCAGCGATCTATCTCCTCAAATTCCTTAGTGCTACACCTGCCAAGCAGATAATCTTTTAATATTTTATCACTCAGTTGATCCATAAAATAACCTCTTTATAGTTATAACAATTAACAAGAGAAATGAACGTAGTGAAGAAATGCTAAAATCATGATATCAAGTATGACATCACCTAAATACCCTCTTAATATCTTCAATGCCTTATAAAGGTGAACTTCTACAGTACGGACTGAAATCCCCATCACATTCGCTATTTCCTTATTTTTCATGTCATGCATATAGCTCATAAGAAACACCTGGCGCATTTTATCTGGCAACAAAGCAACAGCAGCATCAATTTGCTTACGTAGTTCTGCATTCTCAATATTGGAAAGCACATCATTCAATTCTTCTCCATAATATTCTGCCTTACGCATAGCAATATCCAACACGGTTTTGGAATACCGATGAACAACATTCTTGTGCTTGATGAAATTCAACAGATTATTATATACCAACCTATAAAGATAGGCTGTTGCATGAGACTCATCTGAGATTTTATCCAGATGATTCCATAAAGCGATAAAGGATTCCTGCATGACATCTTCAACGTCTTCCGCATCAATGAAACGCGACGCAAAAAATGCCATTTGGGGATATGTCTTTCGAAAATATACCTTAAAATCCTTTTCTGTAAATAGCATGACGTACCAGATTATTTCACATGCAAAGGTAATCAAGTTTCTCAAATAATCATGACGAAAGAGGTACATTATTTTTATATTTCTATAAAAAGTACTATCTTTGCAATCGATTGGAACGTTTTCCGTCATACAAAATGATAGGATCGAGCCCACTTGGGCTCTACCTTGCCGTGAAAAGGTGTGCGAAAGTAAACATTAAATCAAGACCGCATGGAACCAACGACGAACAAGAAAGAACAGATACTAATCAGCATCACAGGCTTAGACCGTCCGGGACTTACTGCTTCTGTCATGGAAATCCTGGCTAAATACGATACGCAAATTTTAGATATTGGTCAGGCAGACATCCATAGTACACTGTCGCTCGGAATTCTTATCCGAATCGAGGAGCACAACTCTGGACAAGTCATGAAAGAGTTGTTGTTCAAAGCAACAGAGTTAAGCGTCAATATCGGATTTCAACCCGTTTCTGATGACAAATACGAAGACTGGGTTAGTCGACAAGGCAAGAACCGATATATTCTCACTATTATTGGACGAACGCTTACTGCCAAGCAAATTGAGGCTGCTACGAAAGTCATTGCCCAGCAGGGACTGAACATAGATTCCATCTTACGCCTCACCGGTCGCCAGAGCATCCGCAAACCCATCAAGAATGTACGCGCTTGTATCGAGTTCTCCTTACGTGGAACGCCAAAAGACCGGGCACAACTACAAGAAGAGCTGATGAAAATGGCATCAGACATGGATATCGATTTCTCATTTCAGAAAGACGACATGTATCGTCGCATGCGCCGACTGATTTGTTTCGATATGGATTCTACGCTAATACAGACAGAATGTATTGATGAACTGGCAAAACGCGCAGGCGTGGGTGAGGAAGTAAGTGCCATCACAGCCAGTGCCATGCGTGGCGAGATTGATTTTAAGGAAAGCTTTACCCGCCGTGTGGCTTTATTGAAAGGACTTGATGTCAGCGTCATGAAAGACATCGCAGAGCACTTGCCGATTACAGAAGGTGCTGACCGTCTGATGTCTGTATTGAAGAGATGTGGATATAAAATTGCCATTTTAAGTGGAGGCTTTACCTATTTCGGAGAATATCTGCAGCACCGCTATGGCATTGACTATGTCTATGCCAACGAACTGGAGATAGATGACAATGGCAAGCTGACAGGACATTATGTTGGCGAGATTGTAGATGGTCATAGAAAAGCTGAATTACTGAAATTAATTGCACAAGTAGAAAAAGTAAACCTGGCACAGACCATAGCCGTTGGTGATGGGGCCAATGACCTGCCTATGATCAGCGAGGCTGGTCTGGGTATCGCTTTCCATGCCAAACCCAGAGTTGTAGCCAATGCAAAACAGTCGATTAATACACTTGGGCTTGACGGCGTTCTCTACTTCCTCGGATTCAAGGATAGCTATTTAGGTGAACAAGGAAAGTTCTAAAATCAAAAAAGCAGCTATTAGGCTGCCTTTCTTGATTGATTGTCAGTGGAAGCATAAAGCTGGTCAATACGACCCGCATCTCTTCACGCTAATTGTACCAGATCTCTCCACCTAAAACCTGTACGTCATCATCTGTATCCTTCACATTGATAGTCACATCTTTGTAGATACCTTCTTTAATTTTGTTGATATTCGTACGCATGATAGTCTATGATTAAATTGTAGTTGATAATTCTTTTCACCGCAAATTTAATAAAGACTTTTATCATGTGCAATACTTATGGTAATATTTTTTGAAGTTTTAATCTTATTTAGCCATTTGATATATCTGGCACCCTGCTTGTAAAAATGCACCAACGCCATAAGTCTCTGTCATGTCACGAGTAACCTTCTTAGGATCTGCGCCAATAGGTTGAACGTATCCGAGCTTTCCATTACTCTCTACAGCCTTCAGCATTCCCTGCCAGCCCTTGATGATCGCCGACTGGAACTTTCCTTTGTCCAATAAGCCTTGGTTGACCCCGTAAGCTAACGCATAAGTAATAAATCCTGTTGCACTGGTCTCCGGAGACGGGTATGAGTCAGGGTCCAACAGGCTGGCATGCCAATATCCATCCGCGCATTGCAATTCAGCCAAACGGGTGCAGTTTTCTACGAACAAGTCTTCGTAGAACTTACGGTTCTTGTCTCCTCTTGGAAGAATTCTCAACAAGTTTGCCAAGCCGGCAGCAACCCAGCCGGCACCACGTCCCCAGAAAATTTTCTTACCATTTGCTTCTTTTTGTCCGATATAGCGTACGTCTCGATAGAATAAGTGCTCGCCTTTATCATAAAGAAGCTCCGATGTTGCCTTCCATTCCTTGTTCATAAAGTCGATATATTTCTTATCACCGGTCAAGGCATACATCTTGGCATATACAGGAGGAGCCATAAACAACGCATCGCACCACGACCATCGGTCAAGTGACCGTGGATTATTATATGCCAATTGCATCGTACTAACAGAAGGATGAGATACTACCCAATCGGTCCGTGCCTGAACAGGCCAAAGCATAGTTGGATCCTTGTATTTCTGATAGAGATCTATCCAAGTCTGGCAGACCGCAAGATCATCGGCATGATACATTCTCTTCCCCGGCTCATAAGCATTTCTCCTTCCAATCTTACGCAACCATTGGAAATAGTAATCATACTGGTCCACCTGTTCACTAAGTTCAGCCCAGTCTGTCATCCCCACGAATAACGCGCCATTTGTCCAATCAAGATCTTCATGAAGCTGATGAGTGTCATATTCTTTGATTTGCCAATCGGCTACTTTTCTCATCATGTTTTTAGTTTGCACCTTTGTGAAAGGTATTTGCGCCATCAAGGCTGTGGGAAGTGCACACAGCAGAATCCCAAGTAATGAAGTTCTTTTCATAATTTTGATTTGTTTTTATTAACGATCAACGACTTTTCTCTCTTGTCCAAGGTTCTTCAATCGAATAGAAATCAATCTTGGGAACCTGTCTCCCCACTAATCCGGCCATTTGGCTATCTATCCATACCTTCCATCGCTTATAATAGAAGTTACGCAAGATACCCGCCCATTCTTTATGTGCGTAATCGTGCAGTCCTCCCTCATCAGCCGCCACACGATTGCCCCAAACAGTAATCTGGGTTCGTGCATTCCACTCATAAAGATCCTGCTCTGCTTCCGTCTGCCCCAGATTTCTTGCCATCTTGATCCAAGTATTGACATGAAACGCAGGATGTGACGCCAACAGGCTATCTTGTGTCAAGATTAAATTCAGGAATGCCGTGGAACGTTGCCGGAATCTATATAGATCTCTATTATTCAATGCCAAGATCATCTTTTGATAAAGCTTCCATCCTCTCTCTGCATTTGCCTGACGCATGATATCGATCAGATCATAATGATAGTTCTTATTCTCCGCAAAGCGATCCTTTGCCTTTGCGAAAAGCTGAGCAGCCAGAATCAGATCGTCCGGATCATAATAACGTTCACTACCTGCCCAGGAAGACACGCTCTCTATATGACGACTCGGTCGAGCACAGAAGATGGACTCTACCGTGCCCTGACGAGGTACCTTACAATTATAAGATGTTGACCCCAAGATTTTCCATGCTGCTGAGATGTCCGCATCTGCATGGCCATAGCGAGCCTTGATGTAATTCTCTATCCACTCTTCTTTTGAAAACGAATGCTGGCGCCATGGCAACTCACAAAGAAGCTCATACATGACAGGATTATTCTCAAATCCTTCCATAGTCAGACCTACTCCCTCCAACGTTCTTCCGAAGGAAGACTTCCGAGCCTGATAATAACCATTTATCAACCAATCCATCCTTCCGAATAGCCCCACATTCCCGCCAAAGTTTAGCAACATACAATAAAGCCATTGCTTGTCACCATATCCATTCTTATAGACGTGGGTAGAAGCCTCATCCTTCCAGTCAGGGACAGTCTCCGCATCCAAGTATAAGATCAACAAGTCCTTGAAAGGAATATTCTCTATCATTTTCCTACGTGGATTTGCTTGCCAAGCCTGCATCACCCATACCGCCTTCGGATTTTCAGATTTCATGGCTTTCCAAATTGCCTTTCCTGCAGCATTCAAGTCTACGCCCTGAGTTTTTCCTCCTTCATGGAAAGGATCCATGCTATAGAAATCTGCCTTACCAAACAGTTTTTCCTGTTCTTTATAATACAATCGGGCAATCTCTGGAAAGCGCTGGTCTGTAGGCTGCAAAAAGGCAGGGCGCGCAAACGAGCACCATGTTCCTGGATCCTGTACATTTAGCCCCACTTTCTCTTTTGCATTATGAGGTACCATGCCCGAATACCCGGGGAACACAAGATGAATGCCGATTTCCTTCATCCGCTTCACAATTTTCTTTTGCAAAGTTTCTGAGTGGCGGTACCAGTTATCAGGATTTGGACCGCCCCATCCCTCCAGATTATTCATCAACCACCAGGCCTGGAAACCAGGTCCCGCAACAAACTGGCTGATTTCCTCTTTCGAATAACCTAATCTTTCTAATACATGATACCAAACTACATCCGTGCCCACAATGTCAAGCGGAAGATTAATTCCATGCAATGCCATCCAGTCAATCTCTTCCTCCCAACGCGTCCAATCCCAGAAAGCCATGGAATAAGAGAAAGTGCAATAATTGAGATAGTATCTGTATTTCATGTTTGTTGTATGCCGTTCCTTTTTCTGGACGACTGGCAGCAAGGATGGCAATTTTGCATGCATATTGTTCCAAGTCAAATGGATACCCGCATAATATTTCAGATACCAGTTGATGCCAGTAGCAAGACTTACATAATTATTCCCTCTTACTACCACTTTGTCCTTGTTCTGATCCAGTTCGAAGAAATCATTTCCTTCTTCTGTTTTCTGAATCACAAGCTCGAATTTCTTTGAAGCCCCCTTATCTATACGATCCAACAGGGCATAAACAGGGTTATCTGCACCCATATTTAAGGCGCAGCATAAAAAAGCCACTATGATTCCAGTCCTTTTTCTCATTACTTTAGTATCAATAGATTTATCACATCAGTTAGTCATTCGTATTCACAGGGCAAATTTAGATAAAATTTCCGAAAAAAACTCGGTTAAAGAGAATAACTCGCTCTAAATTGGACTTTGATTGAAAATCAAGAAGTTGGGCGTTTACCTATATTGTATAGGTAACAATATGGAAACGAGCGGACTTCTGCTCGTTTCTGTATTTTGCAATATGCAAAGAACGCCTCAATTCGGGGACAAAGATACGATATTTTTCTTAATATCCCATAATTTGCAAGAAGAGAAATATAGAAATTAGGACTTTTTTACATGAAATCTCAAACTTGTGAACATAACCCCATCATAAAATGAATAGCAAGTATTCCTGCTGAGTTTATCAAATCAGGGCCATTGTTGTTGATGACGACTCTACCATCAGCTCATATATACCTTTCCGACACAAGCATATAGTGTTTTCATTTGTACCCCGAGTGTGTACAGTTTCAAACCATGATTTACATTCTAACATAAGAAACTGAAGCCGTGACCATTTGTGTATTTTTGCCAAACTAACTCCAGTATATACAACAGATGTAAAAGATTTCTGCAAAATCGACCGAAATCATAAGAAAAAAACACCAAACCAGCAAATTTCTTAAAGATTATATCTGTTTATTAAGATTATTTTTGTATATTTGCAGCATTATTTTGGTGGTAAAGCCTGTTGGCCTGCCACGTGACAATAGGACTTTACGGAGCAGCCTATATCACAATTCTTCTCCGTAGTAACAGTCCGTTCTCTCTCTCACTGGTCTCTCCCTGCGCGGCAGAGGCATACGTTTTTATATTTTTCAAACACTCCAAATTGACAGCGCATGAGAAAGTTTACTTCTTTGTTACTGTTAGGCTTCGCTATCGGCAGTTTCGCGCAAACGCCCGGAGGAGTCAGCGGAAGCGAACTGTGGTTCAAGACTGCGCCTTTGAACTCAGACCTGCAAGGTTATTACCGTTGGCAGGATTTCTCTGGGGATTCCATACGGCTGATGCTATTGGACAGCCGTGGCGTCAAGTCTGAACTTACTCTTCCGAACAGTTCAGTCCATTACTTCAACTTCAATCCGAGTCTCTGGCTCGCAGACGGATTTCGTAGTCTGAGTGCCAGCCTCAAGCACGGTGACCTCTCACAGGCTACCGTCATCGGTGTCTTTGCACCGGAACTGGCAACCATCGGCAAGGATATGGTTGTCTATGCCCTTGACGGCCGCAAGGGTGACGGAGCCATTCTGAGCAAGGACAAAGCCGTAAGGGGTAGAGGTGTTGAACCACTGGACTATGGTTCAACATCGGGTGAAGACCTGCTTTATCAATCAAGTGATTCTTTGTCCGAGAATGGTTTTAAGGAAAGCGCCCTGCGCGTTGTGTCCTACTTCAAGGTAAGCAATCCTTCAACAACATTGTGGGGAGACAACTCCAACACCACATTATTCATCGGAACCCCTTCCACCTCTGGCAGCTTCGGTACGGATTTCCCGACCTCGCTCTTCGGTAATGCTTCCATCCGGGGATATGCCCCTGAGCTTATTGTTTTCAGCAGGATGCTTACACCCGATGAGCGCAGAAAAGTGGAGAGCTATCTGGCGGTAAAGTACGGCATCACCCTCAAAGGCTCGTATCTTGACAGCGATGGAAACCTGACTTGGGACATGGCGGAGAACCAAGCCTACCACCATAGGGTCACAGCTGTTGGAACCGACACGGCAGGAAGTCTCTCCCAACCGCTTTCCGCAACATCATATGAGGAAAGTCCGGTGTATGCGGCCTTGAAGGAGAACGGAACTTATCATGACGCAAATCCATACAACCCTTCATCCGCTTCCCGTCTGCTTGTCATGGGACGTGAAAACGGCAATCCGATGCCGGACAGAGGCTTCACTTTCTGGGGCGACGATGATGTGGCACTTGCAACATATACCTCACCTACAGATTCCCTGTGGCATGTCATGAAACGTACATGGATGGTCAAGACCAACGTGCCGTCAAAGCCCGACAGTACAGTGGCAAGATGGACTGCGCAAGGATTTGAAGTGTCAAGGAATGGCTTTACTGACAATATCATCCAAGAGAAAGCCGCTTCCGGAGCTTATGCCACGACCCCCAGCCCTTGTTGGAGGTGGCGGTGCCTTTGAGTTCACCTGTCCGACAAGTCACCCGACTTTTGACGTTGGCTTCGGAAGCATCGGTGGCAGCACATGCAAGTATGGATTCCGGTTCACCAATGCTGGAGTTGTTTATCCGATCATCAACGGAGCGGTCTCAAATTCATACATCGCCACGGATGTTGACGGAACGGACATCTCTATCCGCAAGGAAGGCAAAAACATCTATCTGCGTGTTGACGGAACAGGAAGTGCGACAAGAACCATATCCCTTTCGGATGCAACTGACACAGACACAAATGTGGGCATTATCCGAACGGAAGGAGCAGAGTCCGCCTTGAACATGGCAGGCTTGAGGACAGGAGGAATAGATGATGTCGGTTATATGGCAGAGTTGAGCTATGACCTCACGCCGGACAGGGAGTTCTCGGACTATTGCCGCAAGCGTACCGTCATGCTCATAGACCCAAGCGGTGAAGGTGATTTCGACATCAACAGCAACAGTAACATAAGATGCTCCAAGCCTGATATGACGAGGGGCAAGACCATATTCCGCAATATCCTATGGGATGCAGACGGAAGCGGAAGCGATGTGTTCACATTCGCCTATTATGACGGCATTTCCTATGATGCCACTCCTACGCCGTCAAGTTGCGAGAATGGAGTTCCACGCAATG
>ERZ779941.86-NODE-86-length-50790-cov-3.671489_pt1 | contig 50790 bp, 54 predicted proteins | sample MGYA00511952_ERZ779941 | MGnify/ENA primary metagenome ERZ779941 (study PRJEB29588, sample SAMEA2142846) | human gut metagenome | biome: human gut; feature: human-associated habitat; material: faeces | place: Denmark | collected 2008/2010 ...
CGTGTTATGGTGGAATAAATAATAAAACAACAACATGTCCAACAAATACATTAGATAATACAGCAAAAAGTTTAATAGATAATCATACATGGAATACAGGAGCACCAAACGACTCCAAATTATATGATAGTACACCGGGTTTATATGATACCGTACCATTTTATAAAGCAGAAAGAGGAAAAGAAACTGGAAAGATATGTAATGGTAGAGATTATTGTAATGACACAGTAACAAGGAAAACAGAATGGACTGGATATATTGGACTACCATATGTAACAGATTGGGCATATGCAAGTGGCGAGAACATTTGTGAAACAAATATGAACAAAGGATATTCCGCTGGGGCATCATCTCCTGATGAGGCATTTGCAAATGCTGTGTGTAAAAACAATAATTGGATGAATTATGGAAGTACTTACAATGATACTACATGGTTTATGTCGCCTCGTGCTAATCCTAATGATGCTTCCCGTGTATGGTTCGTCTATGGTGCTGGTGCTGCCGAGTATGGCAGTGCGGCTCGCTCCCGTGCTGTTGCGCCCTCAATCTATCTAAAATCTAATGCCTTAATAGAGAGTGGTAATGGAACAAGTAGTAATCCATACATCCTAAAAGCAGGTGCCTAATAAAAGAGGTCATAAAGCTTTTGCGAAATTGGTAAGTGCTAGTAAACTTATTTTACTAGTGCTTTTTTTAAAAATGAAAATTAATATTTTATTATAATAAACTTTTACAATATATTAAAAAGAAGTTGAAAAAAATCAGTAAAAAGAGTAAAATAAAATTCAGGTTAGATTGAGGTGTAATTATGGGAAGATTTCCAAGTATAGCAGCAGATAAACAAAAAACTGGTGCTGCAAGAGGTAAATTATATGCAATGTATTCAAAAGAAATATACAATGCAGCAAAAAAAAGTACTGATTTGGATGCAAATCCAACATTAAAAAGATTGGTTGAAAAAGCGAAAAAAGAACAAGTTCCGAGTGATATAATAAATAGAGCAATAGATAAGGTTACAAGTGGAGTGGATGAATCATATGAAAGTTTAAGATATGAGGGCTTTGGACCTGGCGCATCAACACTTTTAATTGATTGTCTTACAGATAATGTTAATAGAGCAGTAGCAGATGTAAGAGCTGCCTTTTCAAAAGCACATTGTAAATTAGGTGCATCTGGTTCAGTTTCTTATATGTATGATAATTTATGCATAGTAAGATTTAAAGGATTAACAGAAGATGAAACACTAGAAGCACTACTTAATGCATTAGTAGATGCAGAAATTGAAAATGATAATGGTACTATAACACTATATGGTAACCCACAAGATTTATTTAAAATAAAAAATGCTATATTAGATTATAAAAAGGATATTACATTTGAGGTAGAAGAAATAACTACATTACCAAAAGAAAAAATAAAACTTGTTGGTGAAGATTTAGAAATATTTAAAAAGCTATTAAAACTATTGGATGATGCAAACGATGTACAAAATGTGTATCATAATGTAGAATTAGATTAAATAAAAAAAGATAAAAAATATAAAGCAATGTTTTCTAAAAAATGAAAATTGCTTTTTTTAATATACAGAAATGTTGATTACATTATCCATTTTTCTATAGTTTTACTTATTTAAATATACGTGATATAATTAATACGGTGATAATATGTATAAGTTTAAAGTTGATATAGATAAAGAAGAATATAATAAATTCATATCAAAGTATTCCATGGCACCCATTACTCAAGATTATAGGTGGGCAAATGTAAAAAAAGATTGGGAACATACTTTATGTGCTTTATATAAGGATAATTCTATTGTTGGTGTTGCTTTACTTCTTATTAAGAAATTTCCTTTAAATTTAAAAATGATTTATAGTCCAAAGGGATTTTTAGTTGATTATACAAATAAAGAAGATTTAATTGAGTTCACAAAAGGTATAAAAGAATATGCTAAAAAGATACATGCATTTGTAGTCAAAATAGATCCTTTAATAGCAGTTAGCGAAGAATATTATGATACACTTATAAAAAAAGATACAAAAGTATCACCTAAAAACTATACAAAAAATAATGAATTAAAAATTAAAAATCTAAAAGAATGTGGTTATATTCATAATGGATATAAAAAAGAAGTTGGAGCATATATTCAACCAAGATATAATATGGCAATAAGTTTAATAGATGAAAATAACAAAAGATTAACAGAACAGGAATTGCTTTCTAACTTTAAAAGAAATGCCAAAAGATATCATGGCGAGTTTCAAACAAAAAGGGGTGTGACTTTTACCTGTGTACATGATGATTCTTGTATAGATGATTTCTATAGAATAATAGAAAGTACAGAAAAAAGACAAGGTATATCTCTTAGAAATAAAGATTATTTTAAAAGAATAATGAATTCTTTTAAAGATGATGCATATATGTATTTTGCAAGTGTGAATGTAGATAAATTTATGTCATTTTTAGAATCTGAAATAAAAAAAGAAAAAGATGAAAATCAAATAAATAAATATAAAGAACAATTAGAAGACGCAAAAATTGCAAAAGAAAAATATGGTAATGATATTAAAATAGCAGCTACCCTTGCTATAATTCCTCCAAATAAAGAAGGAATAAAAAAAGTAGAATACTTATATGCTGGAACATTTGAAGAAGTATTTCCATACTTAAATACCAATGCAAGTGTACATATTAATAGTTTTATAGATATGCTAAATAAAGAATATGATTATGCAGATTTAGAAGGAGTAGAAGGAACATTTGATGATCATTTAACTAAAACAAAAGCAAAATATAATCCAATAGTTTTAGAGTTTATAGGTGAATTTGATTTGTCAATTAATAAATTTTGGTATTTCATATTTTCAAAATTTAGTGTACAATTAAAAAAGATTTATAGATTAGTAAAAGGTAGGTAGTATAATGAAGAAGTTAAAAGCAATGTTTTTGATAATACTTATGTTATTTCCTAGTTTAGTTATATTTTATCCAAATAATGCAAATGCAAAAACAATTGCAGATTTAAGACGTGAATTAGATGAAATAGAAAAAAGAGAAAATGAAAATAATAACAATATTAGTTTAACTGAATCTGAAATTGCAACTGTACAAAATGAAATAGGAAGTATTTATAATGAAATAAATACTATAACAAAGGATATAAAAACAGCAACAAAAGAAATAGAAGATTTGGGTAAAAAAATAATTGAAAAAGATGAAAGTATAAAAAAATTGATGTCATCTTTACAAAAAACAGAGGGTAATTCATTTTATATAGAATATTTGTTTGGAGCAGATAGCATTGAAGAGTTTATATATAGATATGCTATAACTGAACAAATTACTGAATATAATTCAGATTTAATAATAGAAATGCAAGACATGATTAAGAAAAATGAAGATAAGAAAAAAGAACTTGCTACTAGACAAAAGGATTTAGAAAATAGACAAAGTGTATTATCTGTTAAAATAACAGATTTAACTAATTCAAAAGTAAAATTATATGAATTAGGAACTAGTATTGAAGATGAAATAAAAAATGCAAAAGCAGTTATACAGATGTATAAAGATGCTGGTTGTGGTGAAAATGAAGATATAAGTACATGTGCTAACAAATTATTACCATCAGATACTAAATTTTGGAGACCATTTGGAGAAGGATTCGTATCAAGTGAATTTGGATATAGAAATCCAATATACAATAGTTGGGGTCAGCTAATCGCATCAGCTGGTTTACATGAAGGAATAGATTTAACAAACGGTTATGGATATAATAATAAAATATATTCAATAGCAAACGGTAAAGTAGTAGCCACATGGTATGATCAGTGGGGAGGAAACCAAATAACAGTTCATCACAATATAAATGGAAAAGCATATTCTTCATCTTACGCACACTTAAGTAGAATTTTGGTAAAAAAAGGAGATGTAGTTACAAAAGATTCAGTTATAGGTATGATGGGAGATACAGGAAGTGCAACAGGACCACACTTACATTTAGCGATATCTACGGGCCTTAGATTTACAGATTATAGCGGATATTCTGCTTATGCTGCTAGATGTTTAAATCCAAGAGATCTTATAAATTTTCCAAGTGGAGAACGCTATTGGAGCGATAAAGTATCTTATTATAGATAAAAAAATAAATTTGTAAAATAATATGTAAAGTCGAATAAGAAATTAATTTTTCTTATTCTTTTTACTTGACCATAAACTTAATAAATAGTATCATAGTGGTAGACGGTGGATGAATAGTGGTAGAAAGTGGGGGATAATATGTTCATGGGTGAATATCATCATAATATTGATGAAAAATCAAGAATAATAATGCCCTCAAAATTTAGATATGATCTTGGGGAAACATTTGTAATTACTAGAGGAATTGATTCATGTTTATTTGTGTATCCAAAAGAAACTTGGAATAACATAACAAATAAATTAAATGAATTATCATTCACTAAAAAAGATGTAAGATCATTTCAAAGATTTTTTCTATCAGCAGCCACTATATGTGAATTCGACAAACAAGGAAGAATTAACATATCATCTCCGCTAGCAAGTTACGCAAATTTAACAAAAGAATGTGTTATAATTGGTGTTAACGATAGAATAGAGATATGGTCAAAAGAAAACTTTGATAAGTTCTTAAATGAATCAATGGAAAATGTAACTGAAATTGCTGAACATTTATTTGAGGTGTAATATGCATAAGAGTGTACTATTAGAAGAAGCTATAAATGGGCTTAACATTAAAGATGGACTTATATATGTTGACTGTACTCTTGGATATGCAGGACATAGCGGAAAAATCCTCGAAAAGAATAAAAAGGGTTGGCTTTATGCCTTTGATCAAGATGAAGAAGCAATTCTATTTAGCAACAAAAAGCTAAGTTCAATTGGATCAAATTTTGAAATAATACATTCCAACTTTGTTAATTTAAAATCAGAATTAAACAAAAGAGGAATAAATAAAGTAGATGGAATACTATTTGATTTAGGAGTATCAAGCCCTCAACTAGATAATAAAGAAAGGGGCTTTAGTTACCATAAAGATGCACTGTTAGATATGAGGATGGATAAAGATAATCCACTATCTGCTTATGAAGTAGTTAATAATTACAAAGAAAGCGATTTAATTACCATATTTTATAGATATGGGGAAGAAAAATATTCAAAAAGTATTGCAAGAAAAATAGTAGAATACAGAAAAAACAAAAAAATAGAAACTACACTGGAACTTGTTGAGATAATTAAATCTGGAGTTCCAGAAAAATACAAAAGAGAAACTCATCCAGCAAAAAGATGTTTCCAAGCAATAAGAATAGAAGTAAATAAAGAGTTAGAAGTATTTGAAAGTGCACTTAAAGATGCAATAGATTTATTAAACAAAAATGGAAGATTATGTGTTATAACATTTCATTCATTAGAAGATAAAATATGTAAAGAAATATTTAAAAAAAATAGTGAAGTAAATAAAGTATTTAAGGGACTTCCAGATGTACCTTATGAATATATGCCTAAACTAAAATTAATAGGCAAATACACTCCAACAAATGAAGAATTAGATGATAATAATAGAAGTAGGAGTGCTACTTTAAGAATTGCAGAAAAAATAAAAGAATAAAAGGAGATAACAACATGAAAAAGAATAAAAAGAAAGTAAAATTATTTAGAATTGAAAGAATGTTAATAAAATTTTGTTTAATTTTATTAGTCACTTTTCCTGTTGTTAATGTACTAAGTAAGGCAGCACTATCAAATATGAATTTGGAAGTAGAAAAGTTAAAAAGTGAAATAAGCAGACAAAAAAATTCAAATGAAAGTTTAAACATGAAAGTTAACGAATTAAAATCACTCGCTAATATAGATATAATTGCAGATAATGCTGGACTTAGTTATAATAGTGATAATGTAAAAGTAATTTCAAATAACTAGAGGTGTCATATGAAAAGAAAGGTAAATGTTAATAAAGTAAAATTTAATAAACTTATTTTTGCATTTATCCTTCTTTTTTTTATTGTTGTAATATTTAGAATGTCATTCCTATCTCTTGCAAAAACAATAGATGGAGTTGACATGAAAAACTTTGTATCAAGCAGAAATACAAGAAAAAAAGTAGTATATGCAAAAAGAGGAACAATATATGATGTTACCGGTAATACACTTGCACAAACAGTTAACTCATATACAGTTATTGCATACCTATCAGAAAGTAGAAGCGAGGGCTTTAAAAATCCACAACACGTAGTTGATAAAGAAAAAACGGCTAAAGAGTTATCTCCTATATTAGGAATGAGTGAAGAATCAATATTACTACTACTTAATAGAAATGCTTATCAAGTAGAACTTGGTCCCGGTGGAAGAGGAATAAGCGAATTAAAAAAAGAACAAATACAAGAACTCGATTTACCAGGTATTTCATTTATTTCATCATATAAAAGATATTATCAAAACGATGATTTCTCATCTTACATACTTGGATATGTAAGAGCAACTGATGATGGAGAATTAATAGGAGAAATGGGAATCGAATCATATTACAACGATATGTTAAAAGGTGAAGATGGATACACTATTTACCAACAAGACATAAATGGATATAAAATGCCAAATACAAGAGAAGAAAAAAAAGAAAGTGTAGATGGTGTTGATATATACTTAACTATTGATAGCAACATACAATTTTTTACAGAAAAGTATGTAAAAGAAGCATGCAAAGAATACAATCCAGAATGGGCTATAACAGTAGTTGCAGATGCTAAAACAGGAGCGATATTATCAAGTACCGCTTGCCCATCATTTAACCCAAACATAAAAAACATAACTAATTATTTAAATCCACTCACGTCATTTTCATATGAACCAGGTAGTACAATGAAAACATTTACATACATGTCAGCAATGGAAAAAGGAGTATATGATGGTAACGACACATTTGAATCCGGATCAATAAAAATAGGTGAAAACGAAATATTTGACTGGTATCAAAAGGGCTTTGGAACTATTACTTACGATGAGGGCTTTTTATATTCATCAAATGTAGGTATATCTTACCTAACCCAAAAATATTTCACAGCAGAAGAACTAAAAAAATATTTCCAAAAATTTGGTTTCGGAACAAAAACAGGAATAGAATTACCTGGAGAATTGTCAGGAACACTAAATTTTAAATACGAAGTAGAAGTAGCAAATGCTGGATTCGGACAAGGTATAACCATAACACCTATACAAATGATTCAAGCACTTACAACAATATCTAATGATGGAATAATGATAAAACCATATATAGTAGATAAAATCGTAAATACAAACAATAACGAAATAGTATATAATGGTACAAGAAAAGAATTAGGAAGAGTCGTATCAACAAATACCGTAGATCAAATAAAAGAATTAATGTATAAAGTAATATATAATGATTTATATTATTCAACAGGAGCTGGATTCAAAATGAATGGTTATGACTTAATAGGAAAAACAGGAACTGCTCAATATGTTAATTCATCAACAGGCAAATATTATTTTGATGATATAAATTATATAAGAAGTTTTTCAGGTATGTTTCCCAAAGATGATCCAGAAGTAATAATATATACAGTAATGAAAAAACCATATGGTGGTTCTAGAGGAATACAAAACATAGTAAAAGGACTTGTAAAAGACATCGCTAACTATAAAAGTATATATAATCCAAATATTAAAAACACATCTGATAGTTATAAACTAGATAATTACATAAACCAAGATGTTGAAAAAGTAAAACAAGAATTATCAGATAAATTTTCTGATATAATAGTAATAGGAAATGGAGATAAAATAATAAGTACTTATCCAAAAACAAATACCATTTATTCAGTTACAGAAAAAATATATTTATTAACAAATAGCAATGAAATTATATTACCAAACTTTATCAATTGGTCTAAAAAAGAAGTAAGGACATATTGCACACTCGCAAATATAAATTGCGAAATAAATGGTAATGGATACGTAATAGAACAAAGCATAGAACCAAATACAAAATTAACAAAAGAAGATAAACTAACGATAACATTAAAAAATAAAATAAAAGAATAATAAACATAACGGAGGTAAATATGAACAAAATAGTAATTGCATTAGGAGGTAATGCACTAGGTAAAACGCCAATAGAACAATTAGAACTTGTAAAAAATACAGCAAAACAAATAGTAGAAATAGTAAAAGAAGGAAATGAAGTTGTTATTGCTCATGGTAATGGACCACAAGTAGGAATAATAAATCTTGCATTTGATTTAGGAAGTGCAAGTGGTAGTGTATGTAGTATGCCATTTGCAGAATGTGGAGCAATGAGTCAAGGTTATATTGGATATCATTTACAACAAGCAATAAGTGAAGAATTAAAAAATAATAATGTAGATAAAAATTGTGCAACAATTATTACACAAGTATTAGTAGACAAAAATGATAATGCCTTCTCTAATCCAACTAAACCAATCGGAATGTTCTACAGCAAAGAAGTTGCAGAAAAGCAAGAAAAAGAAAAAGGATTTACATTTGTAGAAGATTCAGGTAGAGGTTATAGAAGAGTTGTCCCATCACCAAAACCAATAGATATATTAGAATTAAATATAATAAAACAGTTAGTAAATAACGGAAATATAATAATAACTGTTGGTGGTGGAGGAATACCTGTAATAAATGATAACGGAAAAATAAAAGGGGTAGATGCAGTAATAGACAAAGATTTTGCAAGTGCAAAATTAGCAAGTCAAATGGATGCAGACATATTACTTATATTAACTGCTGTTGACAAAGTTTATATAAATTATAACAAAGAAAATCAATTAGCAATTGATAACATGACAATAAAAGAAGCAAAACAATATATAAAAGAAGATCAATTTGCAAAAGGAAGTATGCTTCCTAAAATAGAAGCTTGCATAAATTTCCTAGAAAATAATAATAAAGCCACTGCTATAATAACGTCATTAGAAAGTGCAACAGATGCACTAAAAGGAAAGACAGGAACAAAAATAACTTTTTAGTTATTTTGTTTTTTTCAAACAATAATTCATAAATAATGTATTCAAACTTGCATATGATTTATTGTAGGAGGTAACTATGAACGAATTAAGTAATACAGTAAGTTCAAAAGTAACTTATAATAACATACCAACTTCATTAACATCCAATACCTCTGTTGTAAATATAATAGATGGTTAACTCTAACCAAAACAGCAGATAAACAAAACTGTGGTAGTGGAAGCTTAACTTATACAATAACTATTGATAATCAATCAGATATGGCATACGAAAATCCAACTGTAACAGACGTTATAAATACCAATCTAGTTAAATTCCTAGATGGAAGCGTAGTAATTAATAACACTGTTGTAACTTCACAACAATATAATTATGATGATTCATCACATACTTTAACTGTAACTCTAGACGAAGTAGCAGCAAAATCAACTACAACTATAACGTTTCGTGTTGACAAAAATCCCTAACAAAAACTTTATATTGAAAAATTATTGCAAATTTCATTATAAAGATTACGAATTAGAAAGCAATTATTCAATCGTCATAGCAAGATCCAATAAACTTAATAAAAACAATTTTGGTTGCGGAACACCTTATTGGAGAATATAAATCACTTAATGTGATTTTTTTCAATATAATTTTACCAGTACACGTTAGTAGTATATTTAAAAAAATAGTAAAATTATTAAATATGAAATTGGTATATTACGAACGAAAAAATTTAATTTTATAATAATTAAATAAATTAAAATTAAAAACATATAATTAAGTGGTGAAGAATATGTTTTTTAAATTTGTTCATAAAAGAATTAAAATAGTATTTATAGCAATAATATTTTTATTTATTCTTGTAATAGGTAAAGTTGGGTATATTCAATTATTTCAGTATAAAAAGCTAAATGATTTAGCAAGTGATTTATGGAGCAGGAATTTACCAATAGAAGCGAGTAGAGGACTTATTTATGACATAAATAATTTAATTATTGCAGATAATATAACTACAACATCACTAGTTTTAATACCAAATCAAATAAAAGATAAAGAAAAAGTAAGTAAATCATTAAGTGAAATATTAGGTGTGAGTTACGATGAAATGTATAAGCACGTATCAAAAAAAACATCAATAGAAAGAGTACATCCAGAAGGAAGAAGATTAGGTTATGAAATAGCGGATAAAATAAATGCACTTAATTATGATGGAGTATATCTCTTAAAGGAAAGTAAAAGATATTATCCTTATGATAAACTTCTTTCACATGTTATTGGATATGTAGGAATAGATAATCAGGGTTTAAGTGGATTAGAATTACAATATGATAAGTATTTAACTGGTAGTTATGGTTCAATTAAATATTTTAGTGATGCAAAAGGTAATAGATTAAAAATGAGTGAAATATATGAAAAACCGCAAGATGGAATAAATTTACAACTTACAATAAATTTAGATATACAAAAATCAGTAGAAAGAGAACTAGATAATGTTATGACTAAATATAATGCAGAACAAGCACTTGCAATAGTAATGAATCCAAATAATGGAGAAATACTCGCTATGTCATCTAGACCTAATTTTTCACCTTCTAATTATAAAGATTATACTATAGAACAAATAAATAGAAATCTACCAATATGGAGTACATATGAGCCAGGTTCTACATTTAAGAACGTAACTCCACTTTTTAGTAATTTTATTTTAAAGTTATAAATATTATTTATTGGTGATGATAATTGATAAATAATAAAATCTTTGAACTTCAAATACAAATAATAATTAACACTAATTTATATAGAAAAAATATAATAGATGAAAATACATTTTCAAAAGTAAATGATAAATTATTAAAAAATCTTAGAGCACTACAAAACACTTATTAATTATGAGAGGAGTAGTATTATGAATTATGATGAAATATTAAAATCAATAATGCTTGGAGAAAAAATTTATAATCTTCCTCTTCGAGTATGCTATTATTGTAGAGTTTCAACAGATTCTGATGTCCAATTAAATTCACTAGATAATCAATTAGAATATTATGAAAACTATATTAAATCAAAACCAAAATGGATATTTTCTGGTGGATATATTGAAGAAGGCAAAACCGGAGTTAGAGTTGACGTTAGACCAAGTTTTAAAAAAATGATACATGATGCAAAAAACAACAAATTTGATTTAATAATTACAAAAGAAGTATCAAGATTTGCTCGTGATTTAGAAGATAGTATTCATTATATAAGAGAGTTAAAAGATTCTGGAGTAGGTGTATTTTTTGAAAATCAAAATTTGAATACATTTGATTCTAATTCTGAATTAATTTTAAATATAATGTTTAATTTAGCTCAAGATGAATCAAGAAAGTTATCTTCAAGAGTAAAATTTGGACATAGACAAGCGATTGAAAATGGACATGTATTAGGCAGTTCAAATATAACAGGATATAAAAAAGATAACTGTAAGTTGGTAATAGTAGAAAATGAAGCAAAATTTATAAAAATATTGTTTGAACTATATGCAAGTGGAAAATATGGTTTTCAAAAACTATCAAAGAAATTATCAGAGTTAGGCTATTTAAATAAAAAAGGAAAACTATATGATAAAGACTCTTTAAAACGTATGATAGAAAATCCTAAATACAAAGGATATTATCGTGCAAAAACTTATGAAATACTTGATTATAGAACAAAAAGAAGAAAGAAAAATAGTTTAGATGAACAAGTATTATATAAATGTAAAGATGGAAGCATTCCAGCAATTATATCTGAGGAACTTTGGGACCAAGCAAACAAAATATTAAAATCACGCACTAAAGGATATGAAAATAATAATTATTGGTCTGGTGGTTTAAAATATGCTTTTAGTTCTAAAATATATTGCAAGGAGCATAATACTAATTTTCAAAGATCACATGGTAGTAAAAATAAGAATAGACCCACATGGAGTTGTAGTATGTATTTACAACATAGATTATCAGCATGTGAATCTCCAATTATTGCGGAAATAGACTTATATAATATTATATCATCTATAATGAATAATGTCATTCCACAAAAGAAAAGCATTATTGATAATATGATAAAATTATATGAAAATATAGATAGAAACGATCACTATTATAAAGAGTTAGAATTGCTTAATACTAACATAAAAATTATTGAAGAAAAGAAATCAATGGCTCTTGATTTAGTTTTTAATGGAGATATAAGTAAAGATTCTCTTAAGATGCAATTTGAAAAGTATGATCAAGAAATTAAAAGTTTTAATGTAAAGAAAACAATGATAATTAAACAAATCGAACGATTAAATAATAGTCATGATAATCTTGATAGAATGACAAAATTAATTGAAGAAGAAATTAATGGTGGTTCATTAAACGAATTTATCAGAAAATTTGTTGATGAGATAATAATATCTAAAATAGATGGAGATAGATATAATATTAAACTTGATATATATTTAGATTTATATGGAGAAGAAAAATCAAAAATTAAGGGTGCAATACATATTAATGGTGCTAATGATGATAATATTCTTTATCTAGAAAATCAAACTTGTGATACTATCGAGATTAAGAGAGCGATAGATAATCCTAATAGATTTACGTACAATGTTTATTTAAAAACTATATAATTTTTTTCTTTTTTTTATTTAAATTATTGTATAATATATTTATAAGGAGGAAAGATATGTTAAAAAGATGTAATAAGTGTGGCGCACTTGTAAAAGTATTAAGAGATTGTAATTGTAATAACTGCGAAATTTTATGCTGCGGTGAAACACTGGAGAATGTAAAACCTAATAGTGTAGATGCTTCATTTGAAAAGCATGTACCAGAATATCAAATAGATGGTGAAAATATTGATGTGAGAGTTAATCACGTTATGGATGAAGATCATTATATAGAATGGATTAGTTACGTAGATGATAAAAATGAGCAAATAGTTTATTTTGCTCCAGGTGATGAGCCAATTGCAACATTTAAATATGTAAAAGGAGCAACAATATACTCTTATTGTAATAAGCATTCTTTATGGGTAAAAGAAGTTGAATAGATTTAAAAAATATAGAATATTATAATTAATATTTATTATGGGAGGAATAATATGTTAGATGGAAAAGTTGCTGTAGTAACAGGTGGTACTCGTGGTATTGGATTTGCTACAGTAAAAAAATTTTTAGAAAATGAAGCTAAAGTAATACTTTTAGGTTCAAGAAAAGAAAGCGTAGATAAAGCTATTAGTGAACTTAAAAGCATAAATGAAAATTATGAAGTAGAAGGCGCTTGGCCTAATTTAGAGGACTTATCTTCTGTTAAAAAAACGTTTGAAGAAATTAATAAAAAATATGGAAAAATAGACATTTTAGTTAATAATGCTGGAATGAGTGCAATGGATAAGATTTATGATTATAAGGAAGAAGATTTTAAGAAAATAATAAATTTAAACGTAAATGCTGTTTTTAATTGTTCTCGTGCCGTTGTAGAATACATGAAAGAAAACGGTGGTGGTGTAATATTAAACACTTCATCAATGGTTAGTATTTATGGTCAACCTTCAGGATGTGGTTATCCAGCTAGTAAATTTGCAGTAAATGGTCTTACGAAATCTCTTGCTAGGGAATTAGGAAAGGATAATATAAGAGTTAATGCTGTAGCACCTGGAGTAACACTAACTGATATGATGAAAGATGTTCCTGATAGTGTTATAGAACCTATTATTAAAGGAATCCCTTTAGGTAGAATTGGTACTCCAGAAGATATAGCAAATGCATTTTTATTTTTAGCAAGTGATATGGCAAGTTATATAACAGGAGTTATTTTATCTGTTGATGGGGCAGCAAGGAGTTAATTATGGATAAGAAAGTCTTAAGAAATCTATCTTATGGTGTTTATGTTGTAACAAGTAAAGATATTGATAAAAATGTTGGTTGTATTGCAAATAGTATTATGCAAGTTACTTCAAATCCTTCTGTGATTGCAGTTAGTATTAACCATGATAATTATACTAATAAAGTAATTAAAGAAAATAATAAGTTTGGAGTTTCAATATTAAAAGAAACAACTGATGCAAAGATTATAGGAACATTTGGATTTAAATCAAGTAAGGATACTGATAAGTTTGATGGAATCAATTTTAAAGAAATTTCAGAAATACCTGTTTTAGAAAATACTTGTGGATATATGGTTTGCAAAGTAATTGATACTATGGAAACTTCAACCCATACGATTTTTTTAGGTGAAGTTATAGAAGCTGATGATTATAGTACTGAAAATGCTATGACATATAAGTATTATCATGAAAATTTAAAAGGAAGTTCACCTAAAAACGCACCTACATATGAAGAAACAAGTATAAGTCAGGTTGATAAAGATAGTAAAAAAAGTAAATGGAAATGCTCTATTTGTGGATATATCCACGAAGCTGATGAATTACCTGATGATTTTAAGTGTCCTATATGTGGTGTTGGTAAAGAATATTTTGAATTAGTTGAAGATTAATTTTATTTGAAAGGATTAAAAATATGTTGTTAATTGAATATCCTAAGTGCAGTACATGTCAAAAAGCAAAAAATTATTTAGTTTCAAAAAAAATTGCTTTTGAAACTAGAAATATTGTTGAAGAAAAATTAAATCAAAAAGAATTACATAGATTAATTCAAAAATCAGGAAAAGACATTAATAGATTTTTCAATACCAGTGGATTAAAATATAGAGAATTAAAACTCAAAGACAAAATTCAAACTATGTCATATGAAGAAAAAATACAAATTTTAAGTAGTGATGGTATGCTTGTAAAAAGACCATTATTAGAATTAGATGATACAGTTTTAATAGGATTCAAAGAAATAGAATGGAATACAATTAAGGAATGTAATTAATATATTCCTTTTTTATTTGCTAATCACCAAATGGTAGGTACGTTCAAAATAATAACATTAGCTGCCTCCATTGAAGAAAAAACAGTTGATCTTGATAAAGATACTTTTTATGATGGCGGTTCAATACAAGTTGAAAATGCTAGAATAAGATGCTGGAAGGCAGGAGGACATGGAGCACAAACATATTTACAAGTAGTAGAGAACTCATGTAATCTTGGTGTTACTACAAGAACATTTTTAAGTTTTTTTATTACAACTTAAAGAAAGTATATACTACCAGTGATTTTATGCATCATGGTATTATATACCACTCTGAGCTTAAAAGAGAGAAAGGCGGAATACTTTTAAAATGTTTAAAAATAATGGCTATAACGTATTAATACTTGATTTTAGTTATATAGATTAATATATTAGAACAATTATTAAAGAATATGAAAAGTATATTGGATACGAAAATAGGTAATTTTACCTAAAAAAGATAAATTAAAGTTTAAAACATATATCGATAAAAAGAATAATGTCATTTTTTTATTTAGTATTATTCACATCTTTATCTCATATAGTTTGATGAGGATGGTATAACATGTATAACACGGATGAAACTTTTATAAAGTGTAGTACCAAACATTTACCTTTAGAATATAAGCTATTAGAATGGCGACTAATTTTAAATAGAGAATTATATGAGAGTAAAGTTATTGATTTAAAAGTTTTTAGTTTAATGGAACAATCAATACTTGGAAGAATGACAAAAATAAAAAATGAATATAAAGACAAGATTAGTGATGGTTTGGCTCATTGTAGCATGTCATCATCCTAGTTATCTTGCTTTTTAAGAACATGGGAGGAGTAAATAATGGATATAAAAAGAGCAAGAGAAGATTTAAGGAAGGGAAAAACAATTTATGATATGCAACTTAGAGTAGTTTATTATGCTCGTGTTTCAACAGATAAGGATGATCAGTTAAATAGTTTGGAAAATCAACAAAACTATTTTGAAGAGATGATAACAGAAAATAAAAACTGGGTATTTTGTGGTGGTTATATAGATGAGGGAATTAGTGGAACTGCTGTAAAAAATAGAGAAAGATTTTTAAAAATGATTGAGGATGCTACTTTAGGAAAAATAGATATGATAGTTACAAAAGAGATATCAAGATTTTCAAGAAATACTGTTGATAGTATAAAATATACAGAGTATTTATTAAAACAAGGAGTTATTGTATATTTTTTATCTGATAATCTAAATACAATAGGGGAAGATTCGGAGTTTAGGTTAACAATTATGTCAAGTTTGGCTCAAGATGAAGTTAGAAAACTATCTGAAAGAGTTAAATTTGGTGTTAACAGAATGATTAAAGATAGAAAACTTATTGGTGGTAATTTAACTGGATATTTCAAAAAAGATGGAAGATATGAAATTAATCCAACAGAAGCACCAATAATTACATATCTTTTTGAAACTTATGTATCAGGTAAAGTTGGACTTAAAAAGATAGGACAAGATCTTGCAAAAATGGGATACTTAAATTCAAAAGGAGAACCTTATTCTGGGACAACAATGGCAAAATTTTTAACTAATCCTAGATATAAAGGATATTATACTGCTAGATTAACTGAGGTTGAAAATTATAAAACACATAAAAAGAAAAAAGTTCCAAAAGAAAGACAAATAATTGAAAAAGATGATAGAGTTCCAGCAATTGTATCTGAAGAGTTATGGAATAAAGCAAATGAATTACATGAGATGAGAAAAAAATCATCTGCAAGACACATTTTAAATTCTGAAAAATCATTAGAGAATTCAAAATATAGCTGTTTATTATACTGCAAGGATTGTGGAAATGTATTTATAAGGGCTGGTGGAAGTAATAGAACAAACAATCCTACATGGTTCTGTAAAAAATATAAGGAAGAAGGTGTTGGTGCCTGTGCTTCACCAATCTTAAGAGAAGATTATCTAGACAAGATATTTATCCAAATATTTAGTGATTTTATAGATAATAAAAAAGAATATTTAAATGGGGTAATAAATGAATATGAAAATATTATAAGCAGTAATAAGAATTCAGATAATGTTGAAAGCATAAACAATCAAATCATAAAAATAGAGAATCTTAAGGATAAATTATTAGATTTAAGTACTAAAGGAATGATTGATGATTTAGAGTTTAAAAAAAGAAATGATAAGTTTAATAATGAAATTAATTCTTTAAGAGCAAAAGCTGATAGATTAAATAACCATGACTCTGAACTTATTAAATTAAATAAAAAGATAACAGAAGTTAGAAATACACTTACTTCAAAAGTTAATCTACAAAATGAGCTACCTAATTTGATGAGAATATTGGTTGAAAGAGTAGAAGTTGAAAAAATAAATGGCGATAGAAAACATGTAAAATTAATTATTTACTTTAACTTTAATACTGATACAATATATAGAGAATTAGAAATTGATAACAAAAGAAAAAGCTTGAGTTATCAACTTTTTATTTAGTAATATGTTCCCATATTGATAAAGAGATTTAAAATAGTGGGTACAAGAACATTTTTTAGATTTATTGTATTAAAATAAATATGTTTATACTATTTTAAATTATACCAAGATATTATTTAATAAATTGATGCTGAATTATTAAATTTATCAATAAAAAAACTTTTTTCTTTATAAATTCATCGATTATTTCACAATGTTCTGTCATAATATCAAGTTTCTTTTGCTGATGCATAAACCCAATATATATAATGTGCAACTAACACTACATATATATAAAAGTCGTTGACATTTAATAAAAATAATGGTAGTATACGCACAAAGTTTACAAAATGAGGCATTTACATTTTTGATAATTTTAAAGAGGAAATATTGTTGGTATCCATAAACCTTGTGTTTTTAAAGGTTTTAAGAAATTTGGTGAGGAAAAATGGAAGACAAAGATATAATTACAATAATGGGACCTTCTGGTGCAGGTAAAACAACTATCGGAAATATGATAGTAAAAATTTATGATTATGGTGTACCTAGACATTGCACTACAAGGAAACAAAGAGCAGACGATCAGCAAGGATTTTACAGATATTTAGAGCATAATGAATTTAAAAAATATGCTGATGATGGTAAATATTTATTATGGAGTGGGGATTCAAAAGTAATTTGTAAAGAAAATGGTACATTTTATGGTATTTTATTAGAAGATTGTGAAGAAAAATTACTTGAGAAAAAGAAAATAATTCTTTATGTTTCTTATAAAGATTTAGAAGCAATAATTAATTTAAGAGAGAAATTAGGTAAATTGGGAATTAGTGTAAAAATGCTTAATTTAACATACTCTAATTTTTCAAATATGAATGATAGATTAATGAATGATCCATTAAGAAATCATACAAAAGAAGAATTATCTAGAAGAATTAATAGTGCATATTCTGACGAGCTGTTGTTTGGTAAAAATGTTGAAAAAAATGCAGATGTTAGATTGTATACTGATACTATATCAGTTCAAGAAACATTTGATATAGTATCAAAAAAATTAATCTTAAGAAAGTAAAATTATTAATTTTATAGAAGTGAGGGAATATAATATATGAGAATTTGTTTTGTACACGAAGAATATCCTGAAGAAACTAATTTTGGTGGAATAGCTACATATCAAAAAAATATGGCTGAAGAATTAGTTAAACAAGGAAATCAAGTGTTTGTTATATGTAGAAGTTTGAAAGAAAATAAGAAATATGTTGAGAATGGTGTTAATATAACAAGGATATTTGTGGAGCAAACAAAAAATCAGATATGGAATTATGAAGAATATAGGAGATTAGTAGCAAAAGAATTGAAAATATTACAAGACAATGACAAAATTGATATAATTGAAGTTCCAGACTGGGGTGCTGAAACAATCTTTTTTGAGAAATATCGTAAGATACCTATTGTTGTTAGACTTCATACTCCGTTAAAAGTATGGTTAAAATATAATAAAAATAATTTTGGTAAAATTACTAAAAAAATGCTAAAATGGGAAAATTATATGATTAAACACGCTGATTTAGTTACTTGCTGTTCTCAAGTTTTAAAAGAAATAATAGTTAAAGATTTCAAAATGTCACCTAATGATATTTTTGTAATTCCAAATCCTGCGAATATAAAGAATTTCTACTATGATAAAAATATTAAAAAAAATGATGAATTATTATTCATTGGGAGTTTAGAAGAAAGAAAGGGTGTAATTGTTCTTGCAAAAGCATTAAATGAAGTATTTAGAGAATATCCCAATCTTAAAATTAAATTTATTGGTAAAGATACTACAAGAAACAGTAAAAATATTTCCACAATAGAATATATAAAAGAGTTAGTTGACACAAAATATCAAGATAACCTTATATTTGTAGGACAAATTCCTAATTATGATTTAAACTTATATTTGAATCAAGCAAAAGTAGGTATATTCCCATCACTATTTGATAACTTTCCTTATGTAATATTAGAATCCATGATCACAGGAATTCATATTGTAGGAAGTAAAAATTCAGGTATGGTGGAGATGTTAAATGACGATACATCTATATACAATACTGGAGATTATTTAGATTTGGCAAAAAGAATTATAGAAAAATATAAGTTAAGTAATAAAAGTAAAATTAATAAAAACAATATAAAAAGAGTTAAAGATATATATAATTCTAAAAGTGTAGTTACAAATATAATATACTTTTATAAAAAGGCAATTAATAATTATAAACCATTTGTAATTAAAGAAATGTCAAATGTTTTATCTAAGGCAAAAATAGATGAGAATATAAAGTCAATAGCAAAAATTGATAAAGGAGTTGCAAACACTGTATATAAAGTAGTTACCCAAAAAGATGAATATGTAGTAAAAAAATATAATTATAATTATAATTTTAAATTATCTGATAAGTTATATTCTATATATAAAAAAAATAATATTAAAGTTTGTAAACCAATAAATAATAAACCAATAGAAATAAATGGAAATATCTACAATGTTTTTGAATACATAAAGTGTAACAGAATTATAAAAACAAATATTGATTATGCAAATATAATTGGTCTAAATAAAAAAACTACATTAAAAAGTACTTTAAAAGAAAAATGTAATAATTATTATAATTATTTGCTTCTAAATAATGATAAAGAAAAATTATTATATAATGACATATCTTATGTATTAGGAATATTTTCTACTATAAAAGATATGAAAATATTAGATGAAAAAAGCATAAATCACGGTGATATATCAAAATCAAATATTATATTTAATAAAAAAGATTATTATATTATTGATTTTGATGAAACTTGTGTAACAACACCATTATATGATTTTGCTGTAATAGTTGTCAAAAACTTTATAGATAATGGTTGTATAAATATGAAAAAATATTCTAAACTTAGAAAAGAAGTATTACAAAAGCTAGATTGCTATGATAATACTGATTTTAGTAATATTGTTAAATATTATTTATGCAAGATTTTATTAGAAAAATTTTATTTATATTATACAAATAAAATTGATTTATATAGTTTTGAACAGCAAAAAGATAATTATAAAACATATTTAGAAATATTAAAGAAATTTAATTCAAATATATGTTAGTTTTGGATTGAAAAGGTGTAAAAAAATTCGAAAATGTTATAATGCTTGAGGAGGTAATTTTATATGAAAGAAATGTGGGATTTATACGATAGAAATCGTAAAATGTTAGATAGAAAGGTAGAAAGAGGTACAAAATTAAGTGATGATGAATACCATTTAGTTACAAATGCTTGGATTAGAAATACAGAAGGAAAATTTTTAATTAGTCAAAGAGTAGAGTGGAAAGCTCACCCATTAATGTGGGAATGCACAGGAGGATCAGTATTAATGAATGAAGATACTTATCAAGGAGCAATCCGTGAAGTAAAAGAAGAACTTGGAGTTGATATAAGTAATGCACCTTATGCGTTTGTGGGCTCTACAACAAGATATTTTAAAAATTGTCCTGATATTGTAGATGTTTATATTTTTGAACTTGATGTTTCAATTGAAAATGTAATTATTCAAAAAGAAGAAGTTAATGATGTTAAATGGATGACTAAAGAAGAAATAATGGAAATTTATAATCAAGGTAATTTTGAAACTACCAAATTTATTTTAGAAGTATTAAACTTTGATAGAAAGTTAAATAATCCTAAAAATATATAAAATATTATAAATTAGGGGATATTAGTATGAATACTAAAGAGTTTGAATTAGAAAAAGAAAAATTATTTAAAACAATTGAAATAATTAAAGATATATTAGTTGACAAAGAAGAAGAATTAAAAAATCTTTTTAATAATTTTATTGGTGATAGAGAAGAATTATGGAAAATTGCAGATATGAAAAAAATACATATAAGAAATTTAAAAACGTCTGTTAATAAGCCATATTTTGCAAGAATAGATTTTACTTCCGATGAAGATGGAAAAGTTAGCACTGTATATATTGGTAAAAATGGAGTAATAAAAAATACAGATATTATTGTTACTGACTGGAGAGCTCCTATTAGTTCACTATATTATGATGCAGAAATAGGAAGATGTAGTTTTGAAGCTCCAAATGGAACAATAAGTGGTAATATGTCTTTAAAAAGGCAATTTGAAATAGAATTGGGTGAATTACAAGAATATTTTGATGTAGATTTAGTTTCAAATGATGAACTCTTACAAAAATATTTAAATAGTAATAATGATGCAAGATTGAAAAGCATTGTTTCAACAATTCAAAAAGAACAAAATGATGTTATTAGAAAAAAAATATTTGATAATATAATAATTCAAGGTGTAGCAGGATCAGGTAAAACAACTGTGGCATTACATAGAATTGCTTATCTTGTATATAATTATATGAAAACTATAAAACAAAACCAATACTTAGTTATTGGACCAAATCCAGTATTTTTAAAATATATAAAATCTGTTTTGCCCGATTTAGATGTTTCTAGTGTAGAACAATGTACATTTGAACAATTTGCACAAATGTACATTGATGAAAATATTTCTGTTAATTCATCAGATAAAAAGGTTATTGATAATATTGAAGGTAAAAATAATAGTGATGTAGACAAGTTTAAATGTTCTATTAAATATAAAAAAATGATTGATAAATTTCTTAAAATATACTTTTATAGTATAACATCAAAGTCACTTATGTTAGGAAATTTTGAGGTTATACCTCAAAATATAATGAGAGAGATATTTGAAGGTACAGAAGAAGTATATTCTAAAGATTTAAACAATAAAATTGAAATTACGATTGATAGATTATGTAAATATATAGAAAATAATTATGATTTTATTACTTCACGATATAACAACTATTCTTTTGAATTATTTAAGAATGTACAAACTGATGAAGAAAAAAATAAAATGAGAAATATGTTTTCTAAAGATAGAACAGAATTAAGTAAAAATTGTAGAAGTATATTAAGAAAATATTTTAATAAATCAAAAGTTAGTACAATTAAACTTTACAAATTATTTATTAGTTCAATTAATGATTATGATATATATAACTATAATAATATAAGTGAATTAAAAAGAAAAACACAAAAAAATATAAAAAACAATTCTTACGATTTTGAAGATTTATCGGCCTTAATTTATATTAAGACGGCACTTGGCCTAAATAAAAATTATGAAAGAATTAAACATACTGTTATAGATGAAGCACAGGATTTAGGCGAATTTAATTTTTATGTTTTAAAAGAAAGCTTACCTGCATCAACTTTTAGTATTTTTGGTGATTTAGCACAATCAATTTATGATTATAGAGGAATAAATAATTGGAATGAAGTCAATGAAGTTATGTTTAGCGGAAATGGTGAGATTGTTAATTTTAATAAAAGTTATCGTACAACTGCTGAAATAATGGAAAGTGCTGATGATGTTTTAGACAGCATTGGATTAAGTCGTTCGGATATGGTTGTAAGACACGGAAATCCAGTACAAGTATCTGAAATTGAAGATGCTAATAATATACCTGAGTATATTGCAGAAAAAATATGCGAGTATAAAGAAAAAGGTTATAAAACAATTGCAGTTATAAGTAAAACTGATTTATTATCAAATTATATTAATAAAGCTTTAAAAATGTTTGGAATTAATATTCCGAATGTAACAGCAAATGATGATTTAATCGATGAAAAATTTAGAGTTTGTACTATATCTAACCAATTGGCCAAAGGATTGGAGTTTGATGCAGTAATACTTAATAATGCTAATGAAGAAATATATTCCTCTAATAGTAGTTTGGATATGAAACTATTATATGTTGCTTTAACTAGAGCATTGCATGAATTAGATATTGTATACTCAGGAACAATAACAAAGCCATTATCTGGTAATTTAAAAAAAAGTAATATGCTAGTTCTTAAAAGAAAAAAATAAAATTAAGATTTAAGCATAAAAATAAAAGAACTAGAAAATTTATATTATTAAGAAATATAGGTAATACAGTTGAAGGAATTAAAATTAGATGGGTAAATTAAAGTGCTTAAATGCACTTTTTTATAAATAATATTATTAGTTGAAAGAGTAGAATTTGAAAAAATAAATAGTGATAAAAACATGTAAGCTAATTATTTACTTTAATTTTAATGTTAATACAGCATATATTGATAACAAAAAAAGCTTGAGTTATCAGCTTTTTATTAAACGATATTTTCTCATACTGATAAAGAAATTTAAAACAGTGGGTACAAGAACATTGAAATTGATTGTGGTGAGAATAATAACTTTTTATGTTCTGATAGTAACACCAAGCAACCCTGGATTTGTAACAATGGGACAAAAATTAGGAAAAGAAAAATTGTTTAAATATATAAATAATTTTGGATTTGGAACAAAAACAGGAATAGATTTAAATGGAGAAGGTAGAGGAATATTATTTAAATTAGATAAAGTAGGTCCTGTTGAACTTGCAACAACATCTTTTGGCCAAGGAGTAAGCGTAACCCCTATACACCTTACTGTCTAATAAATGATACCACAAAAATCACTAGAGGAATAAGTAGTAAATATACTAAAAAGTATGATGTTAGGTTTAATTGTAATTGTTTTGTAGAAATATAAAATGTTACTTTTAAAATTAAAATACTAAAATAATAATTAGAAAAGTAACATAAATATAATAAATTTTATTTTTTTAGGAATTTTAATTAGTTTTTCCTAAAAAATAAAAATGATTTGTTTTAATCGTTATAGAAAATAGCACCAGATATGATAATGGCCATAGCAGAATACTTATATCAGTGTAAATAAATGTAGTTTGCAAGTTGACATTAGCAAAAAAATTTATATAATATGTTTTAATAATTGATTAATCAATGGTGGAGGAGGCTATTTTTAGTCACCTCTTTTTTGTTAGGAGATGGTAAAATGTTTTTTATAAATGAGTTGCAAAAGATTAGAAACGATAATTCAGGAAAGATTGCTGTTTTTATTGATATGGATGGAGTAGTTGCAGATTATAGATTTGGTGAAGGAAAAAATATTGAAAATAATGTTCCCGGTACATATTTGAATAAAAGACCTATTTCAACAGCAATTAATATTTTAAAAGAAGTTAATAATGCTTTTGATTTTGATATGTATATTTTGAGTTCATGTAGACATGATGAACAAGCTATTGAAAAAAGTAAGTGGCTTGAAAAAAATATGCCATTTATAGATAAGAAACATCAATTGTTTGTAGTTTCGAATACATTTGAAGATAGAAAAATGTTAAAAATTAATAAAATTAAAGAAATTATGGAAAACAAATATGATAAAGTTATAATGATAGATGATACACATGATATATTATTTTTGGCAATAAAAGAATTAGGTGATAAAGTAATTCCGTATCATGTGATTACATTATTTGATTAGGAGGGGTAATTATGAAATATGATGTTATAGTAGATTGTTATACTGATGAACCATCTGGGTTGGGAGTGCCTCCATTTTTAAGTGTCCATTCAAGATATATTGCGGGTTCATTAGAAGAACAAAAAAGAAAATATTATTACTTAACTATAGATGACTTGAGATATAGTAATGGAGAAAAACACAATAATGATTCATATAATAAAAGAATCATTAATACAACCAAAAATAAAGATAATGTTTTTGATATTTTAAATAATGCTAGCAATATTTATGTTGTGATGGGCTGTTTTGTTAAATATGAATATGTGTCAGCAGAACCTCCATCATTCTTAGAAGTTGAAAATTTATTAAGAAAATATAGTGCTAATAAATTATTATTTTATTCTTTAGGTGGAAATGAATTGACGAGAGAAAATGTTAGAAAAACTGTTCCACAAGGTTTGTTCGATGAAATAATATTTGGAAATACATATAATTATTTTATTGGTGAAACAAGTAATAAATTTAAACCTAATTATGATAGATTAAAAAATATTGCTATATCTTCTGCAACAGTACTTAATCAATTAGAAAGACCTTTAGTAATAGAGATAGAAACAGCAACGGGTTGTAATAGAAAACCAGGCTGTACATTTTGTATTGAAGGTATGAGAGGTTTACCATTACAATTTAGAGAAGTAGAAGATATTGTTTCTGAAATTAAAAGCTTATATGATAATGGTGCTTTATATTTTAGATTAGGAAGACAACCTAACTTTTATGCTTATAAAGATTGTAATCCTTCTGAAATTGAAAAGTTATTTAAAAGAATATGGGAAGAATGTCCAAATATTAAGACACTTCATATTGATAATGTTAGTCCTCACAATGTTAATACACCTGAAGGAATAAAAATAACTGAAATAGTTGCAAAATATACTACTGCTGGAAATATTACACCATTTGGGATAGAGTCTTTTGATCCAAGAATCAGAGAATTATGTAACCTTAATGGTAGTTTAAATGATATTCACGAATCAATAAATATAATTAATAGATTTGGTAAAGAACGTGGTGATAATGGATTACCAAAATTATTGCCTGGTATAAATATTATTTACGGTTTAGATGGACAATCTGAAAAAACCTTAGATTATAATTTAAATAATTTTAAAAGAATATTAGATTCAGGTAATTGGGTTAGAAGAGTTTTTGTTAGAAAATTAACATCTCCATATGGTGAGCAATTTGATATATATACGAAAGATAAACTTGATGAATTTAAAAATTGGAGTTCTACAATTGAAAATGATTTTACTATTCCGATGTTAAAGCAAGTATTTCCAGTTGGTTTAATAATTAAAGATTTAAGAATGGAAATGTATAAAGATGGTGATTCTATTTTAAGGCAAATGGCAACTTGTCCCGTTAGAGTTGTTGTAAAAAACAAAGAATTAAAACTAGATCAATTTTATACTGTTAAAATTATTGGATATGTAGGAAATAGAACTCTTTTAGGAGAAGTTATATGAAAAAAGTTGGATTACTTGTTCCAAAAACAAATTTAACTGTTGAATATGAAATACAATATTTATATAATAATCACTTTTTTAATATCGAAGATATAGCGTTTTATATTTCAAAATTAGACTATAAAACAAGCTATAAAGAAGATAAAGCAAAATTTTTAAATGATCTTGCAAATGATAGTAATAAGAAAATTAATGATTTAGAATATATTGGGGTTGATTACATTACTTTTTTCTGTACATCATCATCTGTACTAAATTCTGAAATCATTATTAATAATAATCCTTTAACTGCACTGCTAGAAGAGGTCATAGAGAAAAATATAAAAAAGTGTTTATTGATTACTCCGTATGATGATGTTGTTGGAACAAATATTAAAGTTGAATTAGAAAAAAATGGAGTTTTCGTTTGTAAAAACATTAATTTAAATTTATTAAATACAGCAGATTATTTTGATTTTGGTATTAATAAGCTTAAACAATTTATTATTGATAATTATAAAGAAGAATATGAAAATATAATAATTTCTTGCACTAATCTTCCAACACTATCAATAATTAATGAATTGGAATCTTTATTTAATAATAATGTTATATCAAGTAATTCATGTTTATTTAATAAAATAAAAAAAGAAGTGGTAGGTTAATATGGTGACAAAAGAAGAATTTAAGAAGATAATTGATGTTTGTGCAAGTATGCCAGATGTAAAAGAAGATGTTTTTAAAAATCATGACAATAATATGTGGTGGCCTTTAGAAATTGAAGATTATAAAAAGAGATTACTTATTGCTGGATTGTCTACAAGAATTTCTTATAATATGATTAATAGTTATAGGAAAGTTATAAATAAATTGAATGAATATAGTTATGAACAAATAAAAAGTATGACAAAAGAAGAAATTATTGAAATAATTAAAGGTTTAGGACTTTCTAACACTCGTTATTCATATCTATCATCAATGATTGATTTTATTGAAAAATATAATGATACAATATTAGAAAAAGATAATGATGAATTGATTGAGTTAATTGCTAATAACGTTAGTGGTGCTTCGTACAAAGTTGCTCAATGTTGTGTACTATATATGCGTGGATATTATTGTGGAATTATGCCAATTGATAGTGGTATGAAGGATGTTGAATTACCATGTATTGGTTTTGAAAAATATGGAAATGCAATTGGACATGATATACTTAGAAAACAATTACAAGAATTAGTTAAAGACAACAATATGGAAGATATTATTATCAAATATGGATATGATAAATTAAATATACCAAATTATAATAATGCTACTTGGTGGGCTCATTTAGTATTGATTTATTTTAAAAGACATTATTGCAATAAACACAAACCTGATGAATGTCCATTAGCAAATAAAGTGTGTGTTAGTTGTAAATGTAAAAAATAACAAATTTAAGGGGGATTTGAGATGATAATAATTGAGGGATTAGATGGTGTTGGTAAAACAACTTTAGTTGATTATTTTGTGAATATGGGAATGAAAAAATATCATTTTGATTATGATGCTCAAAATATGGATTTGTTTACAAAATATATGCGAGTATTAGATGAAAAAACTGATATTTTAGTTTTAGATAGATCTTTTATAAGTGAAATGGTATATGGTCCTGTATTGCGTAATAATTGTAAATTAACAATTGAACAATATACTGAATTATTAAAATTATATAGAGAAAAAGGAGCTACAATAATTTATTTAACAGCCCCAAAAGAAGCTTTATTAGAAAGAAGAGCTAATGATTTAAAGGATTATGAAATGATCGATAAATATTATGAAACTCTAAATGCTAGATATGATGAAATTATGGATTATAGTTGTAATTACATAACTGTTTTACAATATGATAGTTTTGCTATGAATAAAGAGGAAATTCAAAATAATACTAAGAGGTTGATTGTTAAATGATAGATTTATGTTTTGTTGGAAATAGTTCAATAGATTTAATTAAAAATGAAAACGGGAATGAGGAAACATTTGGTGGGAGTGCTATATATAGTTCACTATCATGTCGAAGTATTTCTGATAAAAGTATAGGAATAATAAGTAATGTTGATAATAATTTAAAAAAATTACTAGATTCAAAACAGATATATTTATTTGGTAAGGTTGTTGATGAGATAAATACGTTTGAGATAGATGAATCTTTAGGAACTTGTAATTTTATAAAACAAAGTAATAATGATATTTTAATTGATGAAGATATTGAAGTGAATTATTTACATGTTTCATTTAGAAAAGGTGTAAATATAGATAATGTTTTAAACAATCCAAAAATAAGATATAATCATTTATCTATAGATGTTATGATACATAGTATAGATAGTTTTATAGAAATGATAGAAAAATATATTGATAAAATTGATATAATTTTTTGTAATAATGAAGAGTATCAAGTGTTAAAAAAACATTTTAATAATTTGCCACTTACTATTATTACAAATCAAGACAAACCAGTTATAGCTGTAAATAAGGAAAAAAATATATATTTTAATGTTCCACAAAATATTTCTACAGTATCTTCAACAGGAGCGGGAGATTCCTTTATAGGAGGCTTCTTAGCAGAGTATTCAAAAAATCAAAATCTTAATAGTGCAATAAATACAGCTATTGCTAATGCAAGTCATTCCATAACTAAATTTGGTCCTATTGATATTTCATATAGAAATAATGATATATTTAAAAATGGTATTTTACCTAAAAATGTAATAGTTGTAGGTAATTCGTGTGCAGGCAAAACAACTTTTATTGATTTTTTTAAATCATTTTATAATATATATACAGATATTGATGATTTGGCTCCATTGTTAGAAATGTTTATGATAGATGACGTTTCTAATGGCAAAAATCTTGATGATTTTATTAATCTTAAAAATAAGTTAATATTCATGAAAGATATTTATAATCATTATCTAAATAATTTTTCTAATATAGAGCACTATTCTGTCATTGCAAAAAATGGGGAAGGACATGATATTATAAATCCTGATCTTTGGGATATAATTTTAAAAAGATCAGTAGGAGTATTAAAAAATGAAAATAACATAATTCAATTTTCTCGAGGACGAGATGAAGAATATGAAAAAAAATATGGGAATGACGTTTATAAAAGAAGTCTAGAAATTGTTCTTCAAGAACTAGATAATAAAACAAGTACTATTATAATAAATTTGGTTTCAGATTTAAAAATGCGAAAAGAAAGAAATAAAATTAGATTTGAACAAGGTGGTCATTTCGTTTCTGAAGATACTATGGATAATGTCTATAAGGATGATATTTTCCAATATGAGCATATTGGAGATAGTAAAGGTGTTATAAATTTGTCAGGAGTAAATTATCCTGTATATACGATTAATAATAATAAAATGTTATCATCAATTGAACTGTCTGAATTTTTAATGTATAATGTTAGTGAAATATTAAAATATTATGAAGAATTCAAGGAGGAAAAAAATAATGAATATGAAAGAAATTCAAAAGGAAATATGGCAAAATAAGCTTAATAAAGGATTCAATATCACAGATGTTAATAAAGAATTTTGCTTATTATATGGGGAAGTTGCTGAAGCATATGATGCATATAGAAAAAAGAAAGATGATTTAAACGAAGAACTTGCCGATATAGCAATATACCTAATGGGGTTATCTGAAATGCTTGGTTTTGATTTAGAAACTGAAATTCTGAAAAAAGTAGATAAAAATGGTAAAAGAGTATATAAAAATATAGATGGCGTTAATGTCAGAGTTAGTGATTAATTTTCAAAATGTATCAAAAAAGTACATATTCGTACCAAAAACGGACCATATTTAACTTGAATTAGTTTTGTCAAGCGATATAATATAGTAAAATATGCGAGAACTATGAAGAAAACTTGCATTTTTTTTTATGTCACAAATTGAGCAAAGTATGGCATGAATTGATCATAAAATGAGCTTGACTTGTGAATTTAAAGAGTTACAATATGATAAAATATGAAAAAATTATGTGGAGAGGAACTACGTTCTTCTTTTTTTATTTTGAAAGAAGGTGGTATAAAAATTAAAAACTAGAGAAAGCACATATTTTTAATAAATTAGCTATGAGTGGTCACTTTTATTTAAAAGGGTAGCCACTTTTTTTGTTGGTATTAATGGAGTATTTATATATGAGTAGTCACTTACTACTTAAAAAGTAGTCATTTTTGCAAGTGCAAAAATAGTAATGACACCACCATATTTACTTTATTTTATAAGGTAAATATAAGATTATGGTGGCATTCTCCTTATGCCCATTAAAAATATGCAGAATTTATTACTCAAAGAATAGCTTAAAAATAGTAAAATTGGCTACTCATAATTTTAAAGAATGGAGGAAAATTTTATGAGATGTACTGAAAGAACTACCCTAAGAATAGATAATAATTTAAAAACTAGAATACAACTTTTAGCAATTAAAAATAATTTTAGTATGAATAAAATGTTTATCTATTTATTAGAACTCGGATATAGATCTTATGTAGATAGATTTGAAAAAGATTATGAATTTAAAATGGAAGGAGGAAAAACATTATGGTAATAAGAGTAGAAAAAGTCACTAATTATACAAAGATAGATAATAATTATTTAGAAGATAAAAATATTTCTTTAAAAGCAAAAGGTTTATTAACTTTGATGTTATCTTTACCAGGTGATTGGAGATTTAATATAAAAGGTTTATGTCTTTTGTGTAAAGAAAGTAAGTTAGCAGTTACTAATGCATTAAAAGAATTAGAAGAAAATAGATATTTAATTATTGAAAAAGGACATTCTAGAGATGGAAAATTTTTATATAACTATATTGTTTATGAAAAACAGCATACCCAAAAAGTACACACTGAACAACCATATATGGATAATTAGATAGTATTAATAACTTAAAGATTAATAAAGTAAAACAAAGATAAAATAGATAAAACCAAAAATTAAATTTTTTTTATAAAAAACTCTTGCAAAATTATTTTTTTTAAGTGATAAATGTTAAAACTAAATTTTAATTTATTGATATCTAATTTAAGAAATAAGAGACTTTGATATTAATCTTAATCGGTTATTAATGTAAAAAAAAGTCTCTTAAAATGTCTTAAATTGAAAATGAAGGAGTGTGTTTGATATATATTTAAAAAATACAAGTAATGAAGTAAAAGGATTAGTTTTAAAAATAAATGAACTTGATAAAGAAAATAAACTAAAATTTATTAATTATATTTTTAATCTATGGGATAGAAATCAAATTAATAGTTTGAATGAAGTTAATCCTAATTTACCTGATGATAGTATTGATATAGAAATATTTAATCCAAGTAGTATTGATTATCATTATTTAGTAATTGATATTAAAGAGTATTGGAACTATAATTATAATCTTTATCGTCTTTATCCAAAAAAATATAAAGAATTGATACCAATATTTGAAAAATTACCGTTTAAAGAAAAGAAAGATGTACTTGCAGAATTATTCTTGATATTAGGACATGATGAATTATTACCTGATAATATTGATGGCTATGAAATAGCTAGAAAAATTATAAAATATTAATAATAAAAAACTAAATTGTTATTTGAAAACTTAATTTATTTCAAATGATGATTTAGTCTAATTTTGTCCTTTGTGGTATTTAAGTTTTCAAATTTTTTGTAGAACTTAATACCTTAAGTTCTTTTTAAGTTTTTATAAAAATAAACTTAAAAGAAAGGACAAAGTATATGGAAAATAAAAATAAATTTCCATCAAAAATTATTGAAATAGAAACAAGTATTAAATTACTTGAATATTTAAAAAGAAATAATACTATTGATGATGGAATGTATAATTTTTGTATTAATAAATTGTTACATAAAATAGAATTTGAAAAGCAAAAACAAGATGATAAATATATAAATGATTTAAACAATTATAAACTATTAACTTAGGAGGTGTGATTATGGACTTATATATAGTTAGGAATAATATTATGAAAGGTGTTCCGTTACAAGAATTAAATTTAAGAGTATGTTTTTATGCCAGAGTATCAACTGATAAAGATGAACAATTACATTCTTTACAAAGTCAAATATCTTTCTTTAATGATTATACTAGTAAAGTTCCTAACTGGGAATTTATAGGTTCATATATTGATGAAGGAATATCAGGTACACAAGTTAAAAAACGTGAAGAATTTTTAAGAATGATAGAAGATGCTAAAAGGCATAAGTTTGATTTAATCTTAACTAAAGAAATATCAAGATTTTCAAGAAGTACACTAGATAGTATTAAATATACACAAGAATTATTATCAAATGGTGTTGGTGTATATTTTCTAAATGATAATATTAATACGATATTACCTGATTCTGAACTTAGACTTACAATGATGTCTTCAATTGCTCAAGATGAAGTAAGAAGACTTTCTGAAAGAGTTTCATTTGGGATGAAGAGAAGTATTGATAATGGTGTAGTGTTAGGATGTTCTAATATTTATGGTTATGTAAAAGATAAAGGAAAATTAGTAATCGTTGAAGAACAAGCAAAAATGATTAAGATAATATTTGATAGATATGCTAATACTACTGATGGATTATCTAAAGTATCAAGATATTTATATAGTTTAGGATATAAGAGCAAAACTGGTAAACGAATAGATACTACAATCCTTACAAGAATTATAGAAAATCCCAAATATAAAGGATATTATTGTGGACACAAATCAAAAGTACTAGATTATCGTACTAAACAAAAGAAAAGATTAAATGAATCTGATTGGATTATTTATAAAGATTATGAAAATGTTCCACCTATCGTATCTGAAGAACTATGGGAACGAGCTAATGTTAAATTAAAAGAGAGACAAGATAGTTTTACCAATCGTACTATTAATAAAGCAGTATTTCAAAATAGATATACATATTCAGGGAAAATATATTGTGGTTGTCATAATCTTACTTATCATAGATCAAGTGCTGGAAAAAGAAAAAATAATCCTGTATGGGAATGTCAAGTATATCGGAAAGAAAGTTTAAAAGGGTGTTCAAATCCTAGAGTATTTGAACTGGAACTTGATGAAGTTTTTAAAGATATGTTTAATAAATTATTTAAAAGAAGAAATAATATCTTTGATGAGATATTAAATGAATGTAAGAATTATTTAGAAACTAATAATAATGATATTGAAATAAAAAATATTGAATCTAAAATATCAGTTTTAAATAATAAAAAAGATAAATTATTAGAACTAGTTATGGAAGAATACCTATCTAAAGAAGATTACAAAAAACAAGTTGATTTAATAAATGAAGATTTAGTTATTTACCAAAGTAAAATGAACGAATTAAAAAATAATAAGAAAGATAAAAATTATATAGAAAATAAAATTAATGAAATTAAAATTTTATTAGAAAAATGCTTAGAAGATAACGAGTGTTATAGTGATGTATTTAATGAACTAATAGATAGAATAATAGTTCATAAACAAAATGATAAACAAATTAAATTAGATATTTTTATTAAGACAGGAGAAAGTATAAATACACTTTCTAATAATTTAGGTAAAAAGTTTCATTTAATAGACCCCGTTACAACAAATAACAGCCGTTAGCGCAGCAATAAATGGTGGCTACTTATATAAACCATATATAGTAAAAAGAATGTTAGAACCAGTTACTAATAGTATAATAAAGGAAAACGATAAAACATTAATAAGAAGAGTAATAAGTGAAGAATCAAGTAAAGAAGTAAGACGTGCATTAGAAAGTGTAGTAGCAAATGGTACAGGTAGAAATGCTTATATAGAAGGGTATAGTGTTGGAGGTAAAACAGGTACAGCACAAAAAGTAAATAATGGAACTTATATGGTAGGAAATTATATTGTATCTTTTATTGGCTTTACACCTGCTGATAATCCAGAAGTAGTAGTATATGTTGCAATAGATCATCCAAAAGGAGTTAGTCAATATGGAGGCACTGTAGCAGCACCAGTAGCTAAATCAATATTAACTGATTGCATAAGTATTTTAGGTATAGAAAAAAGTGAAAATGTTCATGAAAAAGAATATCAATGGAATGAAAAAAAATATTATACTGTACCAAATGTAGTAGGTATGAATAAAAAGGATGCAATAAAAGAACTAAAAAATTTTGTTGTAACATATACTGGTAGTGGAGATATTGTAAAAGAACAATCACCTGGTGAAGGTGAAAGAATAAAAGGTGGAAGTAAAGTAAGAATTTTGTTAGGTGAATAAAAAAGTATTTAATTTAAAGAAGTTATATAGTATAATTATTTTGTTAATGAGGTGATAATATGTTAATACTTGCTAAATCAGTTTTATCTCTTATGATTGGTTTTTTAGCAACATTATTTTTAGGAGTTGTAATTGTTCCTATATTAAGAAAAAAACATATAGGACAAAGAGTAAGTGTATATTTAGAAGATTCTCATAAGAAAAAAGATGGTACGCCTACAATGGGTGGAATAATATTTATCTTAGGTACATTTATATCAATTTTAACTTTATTATTATTAGATAAAATGGAATTTACGCCTAATTTGTTCATAGTATTATTTGTATTTGTAAGTTATGCATTAATTGGACTTTTAGATGATTATTTAAGTATTAAAAGAGATACTAATGTAGGACTTACAGCAATGCAAAAATTATTTTTACAACTAATAGTAGCAGTAGTATTCTTCTTTATATATATGAAAAGTGGAAATAACCCAGTTCTAGAAATTTATACATTAAACATTAAAATAGATATGGGTTGGTTTTATGGATTCTTTCTTCTGTTCATTATGTTAGGGGGCTCAAATGCAGTTAATTTAACTGATGGGTTAGATGGACTTGCAGGAGGACTTTCAGCAATTGCATTTTTGACATTTGGGATAATTGCATGGGGTTCTGGATGGGTAGATGGATACCAAGATATAGCAGTATTTTGCTTTATATTAGTAGGAAGCTTACTTGGATTTCTTATATTTAATACATATCCAGCAAAAGTATTTATGGGAGATACCGGTTCCCTTGCACTTGGAGCAACACTGGCAACAGTAGCAGTTTTAACAGATCACGAAATTACACTTCTTGCGGTAATGGGAGTATTTATAATAGAAACGTTATCAGTTATAATTCAATCCATATCAGTAAGATTCTTTCATAAAAAAGTTTTCCTAATGACGCCACTTCATCATCATTTCGAAAAACTTGGTTGGGAAGAACGTGACATAGTAAAAGCATTTTGGGTAGTTGGCTTTATCTTAGCAATGGCTGGCATTGCATTTGGAGTGTGGATATAGTGAAAAAAAGCAAATTAGATTTAATACTTCTATTTGCAGTAATAATGATATCACTTTTTGGAGTAATGATGATATATTCATCGTCCAGTATATGGGCAGAATATAAATTCAATAATCCATACAAATATTTAATAACACAATCAGTATTTTTAGTAGTAGGAACTATACTAATGATTATAATATCAAAAATATCATATACGTACTATTTAGACAAAGCAAACACATTATTATTTGGATGCTTTGTTCTTTTAATATTAGTAATAATACCAGGAATAGGAACTGTAAGAAATGGTAGTAGAAGCTGGTTTGGTATTGGTGGTTTTGGAATACAACCGAGCGAATTTATGAAACTTGCCATGATTGTATTTGTATCCAAATACTTATATAAAAATAATAAAGATATCAAAAACATAAAAAAAGGTATACTACCAATACTAGGAGTAACACTATTCGCATTTGGTTTAATAATGTTACAACCAGACTTTGGAACAGGTGTAATTCTTGTAATGAGTATAATTGGTTTACTATTTATATCAGGCGTGAATATGAAATTCTTTTTAATATTAGGTATATTTGGTGTAATAGGTGCAACCCTTTTAATAATAATCGCACCATACAGATTTCAAAGAATATTATCATTCTTAAATCCATGGTTAGATCCATTGGGAACTGGTTTTCAAGCCATACAAAGTTTATTTGCAATTGGACCTGGTGGACTTCTTGGACTTGGACTTGGTAATTCAATTCAAAAACATTTCTATCTACCCGAACCACAAACAGATTTTATATTTTCAATAATAAGCGAAGAACTTGGTTTTCTAGGTATAATAATTGTATCAGCATTATTCTTAACTATAATATATAGAGGAATAAAAATATCACTTAATTCAAGAGATTTATTTTCAAAATATCTATCCTTCGGAATAATATTTCAAATATCATTTCAAGCTTTACTAAATTTAATGGTTGTTGTTGGATTAATACCAATAACGGGAGTAACCCTTCCATTCCTTTCTTATGGAGGATCTAGTTTACTTATTACATTATGTGAAATGGGAATATTGCTTAATATATCTAGGTATAATAAATGATATAAGTTAAACAATAACATATTTGCTTTAAAACTAATAGTGATTGTTATGGAATATAAAAACAAATTAAATAATAAAAAAAGTACTTATCGCATTAGATTGTATTACTATCATTATTCTATGAACTAATTAAATAATTCTTACAAAAGTACAATTTTGATAAACTTAGTGTATAAATATTAATTTTAAGTTAATTATATATTTGGAGGGATTTTATGAATATAGAGTATGAAAATGTACCAAATATTATAAGTGGAAAAGATCTAGATTATTTATCAGATATGTTTAGTTGGTCTTATAATGCATATAAGTTTACTCTTAATGCACTTAATAATAAAAAAGAAGAAGACGTAACTAATATGTTAAAAAAAGCAAGTGATGAATTTTATAACATACTAACACGCATATTATCAATATTAAATAATGGAGGATCTAATGAATAGTGAGAAAATACAAAATACTAAAGTAGAAGTACCAAAAGGAAAAAATTTAAATTGTAAAGATTATATGAATATGCTTCTAACTATTTTAAAAGAAGAAGTTAAAAATTATGCTATTGTACTTACAGAAGCAAGCAATGATTATCTTTACAATGAATATAAAAATATATTTGATACTTTAATTGAAATGCAAAGAGAAACGTTTAATATAATGTTTAGAAATGGTTGGTATAAATTAGAGACTGCACCAACTAATAAAATAAATGAAAAATATAATGAATTAAATCAAGAGTTAATTGATTTAAATGGATAAAGTTATTAGAAATAATAGCTTTTTATTATGGCTTTTTAATATTTATTTTGATATAATTTCTTTGGAGGATATATGAGAAGGGATGCTAAAAGAGTAAAGAACATAAGTGGATTATCACAAATACTTATAGATTTAAAACCAGATAGATGTGATAGTGATGTTTATATAAATAGGAAGATTGATGTGACTAATTTAGTTACATATATTGAATCAAAGAAAAAAGAAAATAGTGAAATAACATACTTTCATGCATTTGTAACAGGTATAGCAAAGGTATTATATAATAGACCGAAATTAAATAGATTTATTGCCAATCGTCATGTGTATGAACATAATGAAATAATTATAAGTTTTGTAGCAAAATTATCATTTGATGATTCTAGTGAAGAAGTTATGATTATGATACCAATAAATGAAAATGATAATATAAACACAATAAGTAAAAAAATTAAAGAAAAAGTTAGTTCGTTTAGAAATAAAAAGGCAAAAAAAGAAGGTGCTAACGATGCTATTGATGTATTAGGACATCTTCCCAATATAATAAGAATACCTATAGTAGGACTATTTAAATGGTGTGATAAAAATGGATTTTTACCAAGTTCATTAGTAAAAGATAATTTATATTATAGTAGTATGATAGTATCAAATCTAGGTTCAATAAATTGTGATGCAATATATCATAATATTGCTAATTTTGGAACATGTTCATCACTTACTACTATGGGTGAAATAAAAAACGAAGAAATAATTTATGGAGATGGAAAGAAAAAAATAAGAAAAATATGTGAGTTTGGTATAAACTTTGATGAAAGAGTTGCTGATGGATATTATTTTGCAAAATCAGTAAAAATGCTTGAATATATATTTGATAATCCGAGTACTTTAGAAGATAATATAAGTAAAAAAATTGAAAAATTGCAATAAACAATAAAATAGTGGTATAATTAAACATATAGTTTATAAAGGAGTGATAATATGAAATATCATTTTATAGGAATAAAAGGGTCAGGAATGTCAGCACTAGCACTTTTATTGCATGATTTAGGAAATGAAGTAGAGGGATCTGATGTAGTACATCATTTATTTACAGAAGATGCCTTAAGAGATGCAAATATAAAAATAATGCCGTTTGATAAAAATAATATTAACGAATTTATGACAGTTGTAATAGGAAATGCATTTGACGAAACTAATGAAGAAGTAAAAAGAACACTAGAATTAGGTGTAAAACATTATACATATTGTGAAATGATAAGGGAACTTGCCTTTAATTATGAAAGTATTGCAATATGTGGATGCCATGGTAAAACAACAACAACTGCACTTATCTCCCATGTCTTTGATGATTTAGTAGGTGCTAACTATTTAATAGGTGATGGAACCGGACACGCAGATAGCAGAAATAAATATTTTTTCTTTGAGGCATGTGAATATAAAAGACATTTTTTATTCTATTATCCAAAACATATAATATTGACTAATATAGAACTTGATCATGTAGATTGTTATAAAGATTTAGAAGACATGAAAAGTACTTATGAAGAATTTTTAAGACAATGTGAAAAGAATGTAATCGCATGTGGTGATGATGAAAATGTTAGAAGTTTAAAAACAGATAAAAATTTAATATTCTATGGATTCAATGAAAATAATGAATGGACAGCAAAAAATATAGAATTAACAAAAGAAGGAAGTTCATTTGATGTATATCATAAAGATGAATTAATTGGACACTTTGATTTGCCTTTATATGGAAAACATATGATACTTAATGCACTAAGTGTAATAATATTTAGTTATTTAGAAGGGCTTAATATGGAAGAAGTACATGATAGCATAAAAACATTTAAAGGTGCAAAAAGAAGATTCAAAGAAAATTTCATTAAAAATGTTGTAACTATTGATGATTATGCACATCATCCAACAGAAATAAAAGTAACCCTAGAAGCAGTTAGACAAAAATATCCTGATAAAGAATTAGTTGCAGTATTTTTGGAAAACACATTTTCAAGAACAGAGATGCTATATAGAGAATTTGCGGATGCACTAAATGTAGCAGATAAAGCATACGTAACTGATATATTTAGTGATAGAGAAACAAAAGAAGAGTATCCAAATGTAAGTCCAATGCTTATAGTAAATCGTTTAAAAAATGGAGAACACTTAAAAGTAGGTAGTATAGAAAACTTAATTGATATTAATGATACAAAATGTATTGAACCATTACTTAAACATGATAATGCAGTAATAGTATTTATGGGATGTAAGGAAGTGTACGATTTAAAAGAAAAATTAGAAAAGAGATTGTTGGAAAAGTAATCTCTTTTTGTTATAATTAGGATGGTGATATTATGACATTGTTAGATGGAATAAAAGTAAAAAAAGAATTACTTAATGAATTAAAAAATAAAATTGATACAAAAAATATAAAACCAAGTTTAGCAGTAATACAAATAGGAAATGATAGTGCTAGTAACATATATATAAAAAATAAAGAAAAGACGGCTATAAATTTGGGTTGTAAATTTGAACATATAAAATTTAAAGAAGATTGTACTGAAAAAGAAATATTAGATAAAATAGATGAATTAAACAACAATAATGATGTAGATGGCATATTAGTACAAATGCCAATTCCAAAACACTTAAATGAAAAAACTATTCAAAATAGAATAATAAGTACAAAAGATGTAGATGGTTTAACTAATACAAACGCTGGACTATTATTTCATAATGAAGAATGTTTAATACCATGTACACCACTAGGAATAATAGAATTATTAAATAATTACGAAATAGATGTAGTAGGACGTCATGTAGTAATAGTAGGAAAAAGTAATTTAGTTGGTAAACCATTATCAATATTACTATTAAATAAAGGAGCAACTGTTACTATATGTCACTCTAAAACTAAAAATTTAGATGAAATAACAGCATCAGCAGATATATTAATTTCAGCAGTAGGAAAAGTTAACCTAATAACTGAAGATATGATAAAAGAAAACGCAATAGTTATAGATGTTGGAATAAATAGAATTGAAAATAAAATAGTAGGAGATGTAGATTTTATAAATGTATCTAAAAAAGCAAGTTATATAACACCTGTTCCAGGGGGAGTAGGTCAAATGACAGTTATTGCATTATATCAAAATTTATACAAAGCATATTTAATAAATAGAAAATAATTACTTGTATTTTCTATTTTTTCTTGCTATCCTTATTACAGAGGTGAAACTATGAAATTCTTAAATGGCTTAGGTAAATTCTTTGCACTAATTTTTTCAACAATATATTATTTTTTACTATTAATAATGTTATTTTTAATGTTTTCAAGTAAGTTTATAACTAAAGAATTTTATGTAAAAACAATAAAGAAAATAGATTTAAGTGAAATAAAAATAAAAGAAGAAAATAATAAAACAATAGAACAATTACTAATAGAAAAATTAGAAGAATCTGGTATTGATGAAAAAACAAGTAAAGAAATTTTAAAAAATGAAAAACTAAAAGAGTTTGTAGGTAACATAATAGGTAATTCTATTAGTAGTATAATAACGAAAGAAAAATTAATAGAAGTAACAAATGAAGATTTAAAAAAAATAATAAATGAAATACCAATAGATATAAAAATTAGTGATGAAGAATTAAATGAACTAACTAATGAAATAAATACAGCAATAAAAGAAAATATTGAATATAAAGAGGAAATTAATTTAGATGAAAAAGTAATATCTATTATAAAATTTATACAAAGTAAATATATGTATATATTTATAATGTGTTTCATTATAATAAACTATTTATTGATTTCATTATTAACTTGGAGTTTCTATAAACCATTAAGATATTTAAGTATACCTACTATGTTAACAGGAATAACACTCATAGTCACAATTTTTTTACCAAGTTTACTAATTAATATATTAAACGTTAATTTACCATTTAATTTAGAACCAATTATTAAAGTATTACTAAATCCATTATTAATACCAGGAATATTATTAACTATAATTGGTGTAGTTATGATTGTTTTATATAATATTATAAATAAGAAAGAAGAACAATAAAGTTCTTTTTTTTAAATACCAGCATATATTTTAGTGTAGAAAGAGAGGAATCAATAAATATGGAAACATTAAAAGTTTCATCAAAGTCAGACCCTAACAGAGTAGCAGGAGCATTAGCAAATGTACTTAGGGATAAAGGTAGTGCTGAAATTCAATCTATAGGTGCAGGGGCACTAAATCAAGCAATAAAAGCAGTAGCTATAGCAAGGGGGTTTGTGGCTCCATCTGGTAAAAATTTAGTTTGTATTCCAGCTTTTACAGATATTGTAATTGATGGGGATGAACGTACGGCAATTAAGTTAATTGTAGAAGCTAAATAGCTTCTTTTATTTTTTTGTTACTTTTGGTATAGTTGGACTACATCTTTTTCGTTCAACTATATTATAAATAATTTTTTTATATTTTTTTATTCAATCATTTAATGTTCTAGTGATTAATAGTATTATATCCAATGATATTAGTTAGAAAATAAATTAAAAAGTTAGAAACTAATAGTTATATAGTAGGTTTTGATAGTTCTAATAATATATATAATATTCCTAATGAATTAATGTAAACTTATGATAAGTAGTGATTTTTATTCACCAACACTATTTACAATACAAGCTAAAAAACGAGTAAACTATTTTTTTGTAGTTACACTTAAAAAAATATAAATATATTTGGATTTTTATAATTGTTATAGTATAATAAACTAAAGGAGGAATAATATATGAATAAAATAGACAAAAATAAGAAAAAAATTATTGCTATTATATCTGGTATTATATTAATTGCTATAATTGTTTTCTTACTATGGTTTTTCAATCGAAAGTTTGATGTCACTTTTGATTTGAATAATGGTACCAAAGAAGAAATTGTTAAAGTTAAATATCATCAAACCATTAACAAAAAAGATATCAAAGATCAAGAAGATCTAGGAGAATTATTTATTGCTTGGTATGAAGTAGTTGGTGTTAAAGAAAAAGAAGATGTCTTAGCAGATAAACCATTTGACTTTAATACTAAAATTGATAAGGATATCAAACTAAAAGCTCTTTATGAAGGAAAAGTTGAAACAATTACTATTACTTTTGATTCTAAAGGTGGTAGTACTATCGACTCTATTACTATTAATAAAGGAGTTGAACTTATCCTTCCAAAAGATCCTACATATGCTGGTTATACTTTTAAAGGATGGTATGATATAAATGAAACTCCAATATATAATAATGTTCTTCTAGAAGAAGACACTACTTTATATGCTGAGTGGGAAAAAATACCTGAACCTAAACCAGAACCTAAACCGGAACCTAAACCAGAACCTAAACCGGAACCTAAGAAAGAAGAAAAAATATCTTTATCCTTAAGTAGAGATACTCTTCATGTTAATGGTATTAAAACAGCTACAGCTACCGCTACAGTTGAAAATTCTAGTGGAAAAGTTACTTATTCATTAAGTGATACGAACTGTATGACTATTAATGAAAATACCGGTGCGATTAGCGTTTCTTCTAATCCTAAAAATTGTTCTAATGGAGCTACTATTACGGTAACTGCTAAAACACCTGGTGGAAAAAGTGCAACTGCTATCATTTATTATGAAAAAGATTTAGCCTTAACTTACAACGGCGAAACTTACACTCAAGATGCTAAAACAAGTGGTAGAACTCCAACATTCACTGTTAATGCAAATCAAAATGTTAGTTGGGATATAAATGCTGCTGTAGAGCCATCTTATCGTTACGATTATAACGATTACAAAAATATAACAGCTACATCTGTAACTGGTGGATATATTATTGACAGTATCATAGAATCAGGTGCTATTAGCAAAATACCAACTGATGTCAAAGTAACCGCTACTACTAAAGCTGAACAAAAAATATCTTTAATAATAAATCAGTATATAGCATAAAAATTAAAGGATGATACAGATGAAGAAAATAATTATCTATAATATTAGTGATTATCTGGATGTTTATATTCTTCATCATGACATCCTTTAATATTGGAGAATCAGCTAATAATTTAATTTTATAGTTAATATAGTAGTTAGTGTCTTAATATAAATAATATAAGTTTAATTAGTAAACTAGCCCCTTTACTGTGTTTCTAATCTTATGAAAATTGGGGGAGACAAAAGGTATTATTTACCTTTGAAAGAATTATCTCTTCTTTTTAAGAATAACGAGAGGTCTCGTCACTCCATAAACTTAGTATATGAAACAGTTAGAAGAGGGCAAGTAGCTTTGAGTGAAAAACCTTATATTATAAGGTATTTTGCAGATTTATATATTTAAATATTGACTTAGCATACGAAACACCAATTAGGGTGTTTTTCTTTTTTTAAAATTAATAAATAGGGGTTGATTTACACCCTTAATCATAGTATAAACAAGTCAAGAAAGGAAAGGGTATAAAAATAAGACGTTCAAATAGAAAAAATAAATATGTTAGAAAATGAATTAAATACTATGCTTCATGATGGTATTATAAATGATAATAATGTCTATCCTTTGATCTTTATTTCTTATATGATTAATAAATATAATTTAAAGATTGATAATAAATATGATGATTATATTACATTTATTAGTTATATAAAAGAAAATATTGACAATTTATCCTATTAAAGATAATTCTTTGAAGATTAAAAAACAAATGGAAGGTTTAGAACTTGAAAATAATAAATTAACAGAAAACTTGGATAAAAACTATATGAATATGTTAAAAGGTATTATTGATGAAGAACAATACATAAGAGTAAGTGAAAATATTAAAACCAAGATAAGTAATAATAAAAAAATATTGATAATCTTAAAAATGAAAATAGTGAATTTAATAAAATAAACAAAAAACAAATAGAAAAATATATAAATAAATTTTTGTCACTTGAAAATCCAACTAGAGAATTAATAATTAATTTGGTTGAAAAGATTTATATCTATCAAGACAAGACGATAGATATTATATTTACATTTAAAAATGTTACATAAAAATTGTATCAGGATATTGAATATGAAGATTATCTATCTAAGATTAAACAAATTGATAAGGAGATTTATTAATGCCTAATTGGACTTATAACAGAATTAAATGTAAAAAAGAATTAGGAGATAAATTATTAACTATTAATGATGATAATTATTCTTTAGATTTTAATAAACTAATACCTATGCCTGAAGATTTAAAACTTGATGCTGGAACAATAGAGAATAAATCTATATCTTGTTATTATTTATCTTTAAGTGATGAGGATAAATTTAAATTAATGAAACTTTTAAAAAATAAAGAAGTATTTTTTCATCATAATTATTGGAATAAATATAAAAGTGATATTAAAAACTTTGAAGATAATCCTAATAAGTTAAGAGAAGAAATAGATAATTATCATGGTCTTATTGATTTTGATGATAAAAAACATTTTAGTAATATATTAGAGTTAGGAAAGCAATATGTTGAAAATATAAAAAAATATGGGTAGTATGATTGGTGTGTAGAAAACTGGGGAACTAAATGGAATGTTTAAGATGATGTAGATGTTGTTTATGATGAGAATAAAAACGAATATGATATGTCTTTTCCAACTACTTGGAGTGTTCCATCAGGAATTGTAGAAAAATATAGTGAATTATGTTCTAATGATGAGTTTTATTGGGAATACGAGGATGAAGATTATGATGGAACTCATATCATAAGAAAAATAAACGGTGAACTAATAGACACAATCGCCCCAAATAATTTAAAAGAAGAAGATTATTTAGATGTTTAAAATTTATAAAAAGAATTTCATGATATAATATTTTATATAGATTCTTTAAAAAAATAGGTGGTGATATAGTGAATAAAATATATATGTGTATTGATTTAAAAAGCTTTTATGCCTCAGTTGAATGTAGAGAAAGAGGACTTGACCCTCTTGATACAAACTTAGTAGTAGCAGATGAATCAAGAACAGATAAAACTATTTGTTTAGCTGCAACTCCATCATTAAAATCTTATGGTTTATCTGGAAGATGTAGATTATTTGAAGCAAAGCAAAAAGTTAAAGAAGTGAATTATCAAAGAAGAAAAAATAATAATTATAAACCATTTATAGGAAAATCTTATATTGTATCTGAATTAAACAATAATAAATCTTTAGAATTAGATTTTATAAAAGCTGTTCCAAGAATGAAACTATATATGAAATATAGTACAGAAATTTATAATGTTTATTTAAAATATATTGCACCAGAAGATATACTTGTATATTCTATAGATGAAGTATTTTGTGATATTACTAATTATTTAAGTTTTTATAAAATGACACCAGAAGAATTAGTTATTAAAATGATAGAAGATGTATATAAAACAACAGGAATAACAGCAACAGCTGGAATAGGAACTAATATGTATCTTGCAAAAGTTGCTATGGATATTACTGCTAAGAAAATGAAACCTAATGAATTTGGAGTAAGAATGGCAAGACTTGATGAAATGACTTATAAAAAAGAGTTATGGGATCATAAGCCACTTACTGATTTTTGGAGAGTAGGTAAAGGATATCAAAAAAAATTAGAAGCAAATAATATGTTTACTATGGGTGATGTAGCAAGAATGTCAATTAACAACGAAGATTTATTATTTAAATTATTTGGTGTAAATGCTGAATTTTTAATTGACCATGCTTGGGGTTATGAACCATGTACCATTAAAGAAGCAAAAAGTTATAAACCAGCTTCAAGTAGTATAAGTCAAGGACAAGTGTTACATAGTCCTTATACATTTGAAAAAGCAAAATTAATTGTTAGAGAAATGACAGATAATTTAGTTTTAGACTTAGTAGAAAAACATCTTAAAACTAATCAACTAGTTTTAACTATTGGTTATGATATAGAAAATCTAACTAATCCACAAATTGCTAGATTATATAATGGTGATATAACAATTGATAATTATGGAAGAAGTGTTCCAAAACATTCACACGGAACTATTAATATTGATCACATGACATCATCCACTAAAATAATTACAAACGAAGTAATAAAACTTTATGATAGGATTACTAATCCTATATTATTAATTAGAAGAATCAATTTAACTGCTTGTAATTTAGTTGATGAAGACTATAAGGAAAATAAAGTAGTAGCAGAACAATTAGATATATTTACTAATTATGAAACTTTTAATAAACAAAAAGAAAAAAACATAAAAGAAGAACAAGATGAAAAAAAGATTCAAAAGACACTGCTTGATATAAAAAGAAAATATGGTAAAAATGCAATTTTAAAAGGTATGAATTTAGAAGAAGGAGCAACTGCTAAAGAAAGAAATGAAGAAGTTGGAGGACATAAAGGATGAATAATTATGATGATATTATCAATTTAAATAGACCTATATCTAAACATCAGCATCTAGGAATTGATTCAAGGTCTGCTCAGTTTGCCCCTTTCGCTGCTTTAGTTGGCTATGATGAAGCTGTAAAAGAAACTGCTAGATTAACAGATAAAAGAATTGAAATTGATGAAGGATTAAAAGAGATGATAAATAGTAAGTTAAATTATCTTAACGAACATATTAAAGGTAATAATGAAGTAATAATTACTTATTTTATTCAAGATAAAAAAAAGAATGGTGGTAAATATATTAACAAAATAGGTATTATAAAAAGAATTGATTCAGTTAATGAAATAATAAAGTTTAGTGATAATAGTATTATAAAAATGAATGATGTAATTAATATAAGTAGTGATATATTTAATTCAATTTTTGAAAAATAATTAAATTTAATTAGTACAAAAACAAAGATTTGTGGTATAATTTATGTATCGGTTTAGTCAGCCGATTGACTATATTTTGATTTTTTCATCAAATTTCTCTGAAATTATCAAAATGAAAAAAGATTGGAACACCGTAATATATAATAAGTATCATATTATATATTATCCAATCTTTTTATTTTTGCTCTTTTTTAATTAATTTAGCATGAACTACCATGTGCATAAATAATAGTGTTTTTATTATTATTTCTATAATCTAGAAATAACCAACCAGCTGAATTATAAGATTTATCAAAACTATGTGTTAAATAATATTTATTATTGTTATATTGCACGAAAGGATAAGTACCATTTACTTTAATCCAACCTTTAACATCATTATTAATATTTTTTAATTCATTAAAGTTAATATCTATCATATTCATTTTTATATAATCCCAATATGGATTAGATTTTGGTATTTCTTCTTCTGGTAATACTATTTCAGTATTTTCAGTATCTATTACTTCTTCTACTTTAACTGTTTCTTGAACTTCTTCTATTTGTTTATTTGTATTATTAGAATCTAACTTCCATTTAACTATATTATAAATAGAATAAATTAATAATAATAAAGAGATGATTATAATCATTGATAGTATAATTTTAGTTTTTTTATTCACTATTTATCACCAAATATATTCTAACAAAATTATAGTTAAAAGTTATTGTTTTACCTAAAAACTGATAAGATAATTTAAATATTTTGTAAAATATATTATAATAGTATTAGCTATTACTTATTTTTTTAAGAAAAGAGGTGGATAATACTATGAATAAGTTTATTACATTTTTATTTGCTATATTGTTCACTATTTGGACAATAAGACTTTATTATAAACTGTATGATAAGAAGACAAGAAGATATATTTTGCTTATTGGATTACTTATTGTATTTTGGATGTTAATAAGAATTATAAAAGGAATTGCAGTTTCTCCACTAACAGAAAGAATGTGTTGGTATCTGTATTATTTGCCACTAATCTTTATTCCAACACTATATTATATTAGTTCATTATCATTATTAGGTAAAATGAATAAAACAAAGAAAAAAATTATATATTCAATTTCGTGCTTTTTATTACTCCTTGTTTTAACTAATGATTTTCACGAATTAGTATTTAAATTTGTTAAAGGAGTAGTTTTATTTGATGATTATAAACATTTTATAGGATATTATTTAATATCTATTTGGATATTTTATTTATTTAGCAAAAGTTTAATAGATTTATCGATTTATAGAATGAAAATAAAAAAAGATATAAAAGGATTTTTACCGTTTATAGTAATATTACTAGGTCTTACATACACAATTCTTTATGTGTTAAATGTTCCTTATGTAAGAGGTATAAATATGTCCATTGTTAATAGTGCATTAATTTGTGTAGGCATTGAACTCGCTTTTTATCTAAATCTAATTCCTAATAATAGTAAATACAAAAGTAGATTTTCTAACTCTAATTTAAATATGGCTATTATTTCATTGGATGGTAATACCAAATATACTACGAATGTGTTTGATAATATTCCTAAAAAATTATTAGATGATATAAATAATAATAGTGTGAAAGAAACATATAAAAATAAAAATATTATTTATGATATAAAAAAGAACAAAGATAGTTATGTTATCTTAAAAAAAGATTTATCTAGTATTCTTGAACTTGGAAAGGAAATAAATGAACAAAAGAAAGAATTACTTGAACAACAAGAAAGTATAAGATTAGAAGAAAAAACTAAAAAAGAATTATATGAAATGCAAATAAGAAAAGATGTTATAGATAAAGTTGAATTAAAACTTACTGAAAAAAGAAATGAGATTAAAAAGATATTAAAGAAGAAAGATGTATCCACAAAAGATTTTGAAAAAATTAAAAGAATAATTATATATAGTAAAAAGAAAAGTATGTTAATAATATCTGAAATTAATGGAGATTCTTATAACGAAAATGGAATTAAAGCATTATTAGATGAATTATTAAATAGTATGAAGAGTGCTAATATAAAGAGTTTTATTAGTATTAATAATAAGATGATAATAAACGGTAATACAATGTCTTTATTATATGATATTGTATATGAACTTATAGAAAGTAGTAATGATAAATCTATTGTATTATTTATTTCTAAAGAAAATAAGAATGTTAAACTAAAAGCTATTGTAGATACTGATAAATCTTTAAAGAATAAAATAAAAATAGATTCTAGTGTTTTGGTAAAAGAAAAAGTATATGATACAGATACAGAACTAGAATTTGTTATAAAAGGTGGTGTTATAAAATGAAAATATTACTTATAATTACCATTATAATTACATTAATACAAGTTGTTAGAGTATCTACTTTCTTTTTAAGAAAAGATGCATCAAGTATTAAAAAAATATTTGAATTATTAATATTAATAATTATGGTTATATTAGAGTATTTTAATTTACTTGATATTTCTAAAATAACTATGTATTTATCTTTGCTATTATCAATTTATATTTTGATTAGTTTTATATATGAAAAATTATGTAAAAATGAATATATATCAGTTTTATCTGTTAAAAAAGGTATTGATGCATCTGATACTGGAATAATGTTTTTAGATGATAATAATATTATTTTAATAAATAATTTATTTTCTGATATTTTAAAAGGACTAAATATTACGGAAGACTTTATAAACAATCTAATAAAGAGAAGTTTTAAAAAAGTAAATAATAATTATCTACTAAAGCATAATGATAAAGTATATATGTTAAATATATATGATAATAAAGAAGTATCTTTAATAGATATAACAGAGTTATATTCTTTACAAGAAGAAGAAAAGAAACAAAATAAGCAAATTAAAGAAAATAATGATAAATTATTACTTGCTATTAAAAATGTTGAAGAATTAGAAAAAGAAAAGAACTTATTAAAACTTAAAAATGAATATCACGATATAATAGGATATAGACTTGCTTTGTTTGATAAATATTTAGAACAAGAAAATAAGGATATAAATAAAATATTAAAATTATTAGATAGTATTTATGAAGATTTTAATTCAAAATTAGATAGTAATGAAAAATTAAAAAACTTGATAAATATGTATAGTATTATTGGAATAAATGTTAAAGTTTTTGGTGCTTTACCTATAGATGAAGAAAAAGGTATAGTATTTTTTGAAATAATAAGAGAAGCTATTACTAATGCTATTATTCACGCTAATAGTAAAAATATAAAAGTAGTTATAACTGCTCGTGATAATTATATAGAAATGGTTATAACAAATGATGGTAATAAACCAAAAAGTGTTATATTTGAAAATGAGGGAATTAAAGGAATGCGTAAAAAATTATCTAATATAAATGGTAGTTTAAAAGTTATAACTGATGATAATTTTAAATTAATAATAAAAGCATAAAAAAGAAGAGATAAATTTTACAAAATATTGAAGTGATAAAGTAAAAGTAGACACATAAAAAGAATGTGATCTACTTTTCTT
>ERZ779941.91-NODE-91-length-49786-cov-4.532103_pt1 | contig 49786 bp, 39 predicted proteins | sample MGYA00511952_ERZ779941 | MGnify/ENA primary metagenome ERZ779941 (study PRJEB29588, sample SAMEA2142846) | human gut metagenome | biome: human gut; feature: human-associated habitat; material: faeces | place: Denmark | collected 2008/2010 ...
CTTGCATGTGTTAAGCACGCCGCCAGCGTTCGTCCTGAGCCAGGATCAAACTCTCTAAAAATTATATCTAAACGCCTTAGCGCTTAAATCATTTTCAGAGCTTAATTCGCTCATTTTGCCATTGCTGGCTTTATCTGTTTCCAGATATTACTGTTTTAAAAGTACGTTTTGTTTTTACAAAACTTAAGAAATCTTTCAAGGGTAATTTCTGTTAATCGTTGTTTAATTTTCAAGGTGCATCCTCACTCCTGAACCGCTTCAGCAGAGCCGTTTCTCAAGTGAGCTTTGCTATTATACCAAAACCTCCCCCTTTTGTCAACACTTTTTTTCATTCTTTTTTATTTTTTTCCTCTTTTCTTTTCCCTTTCTTCAACCTCCCCGTGTGTTGCTTTTAGCTTTTTGAGCATTTTTGACACCTTTATTAAATTGAAAACCGCCCTCGAATTGAAGGCGGCAAATGATTTATAATTGTTTATTTCGGCGGATCAATTATAAAAACAATAGTTATAATCAATAAAATAACAACGAAAGCAATAATTTTTACGGGTGTTCCAAATGAATTAGCATAGCCCTTTGTTCTTTCACGATTTGTAGCTCTGTTGTATTCTCTTTCAATCATATTGACAAATGATTCATCGCTTTTAGTCGAATCAGACGCCGCATTTTGACGTTGGGCGGTTCCGTTCAACAGAGCCTCACCCTCGGCAGTCAATACTATACCCTTTACTTCATAACCATTAAAACGAAGTTTCCCATACGTTTTACCGTCGTATGCACCGATAACATATCCGAAATCGCTTACAACAAGCGTCGGATTACCGTATTTATATGGTGAAATATGCTTTCCGTCGTCACAGAATTTGCCATAAGGAACATCATTAATTATTACAACATCTTCTCGTATTTTTATCTCCCCGCCCAATCCGGTACTTATTGATTTATATTGTCCCATTTAATGCACCTTAATGGAGATCAAAAGTATCGCTAAAACCCTTTGCCGAGTTGATAGCATTTATCAAATTTTCCGTGTTTTTTTTATTAGAGAAAAACATATTAAAAAATGTTGGCTTTTTTATTTTACCTGGGTAAAAATATACCAGCAGCTTTGCGGCATTAAAATATCTCGTATCTTTCTTTATTCTTACAATATCAATTAACCAACCTATACCAAACACGCCGCAGCAAACAAACATTTTCATGAAGCCAAAAACAAAATCACCGAGTATCAACCGATCTATTCCGAGCCAACCTAAAAGAATTGAAACAACCTGCATAATTACCGGATTTTTAAATTTCATCTTCTTGACGTTCTCTACCTGTATACTATCAGCACTCATGCAGGCTTTGACAATCATTTTTCTCCATTCCTCATCCTTCGGTAAATATTTTTGATTTTCTTTTAAAAATTCTATTATTTCTTTTTCTGTCATTTTAATCCTTCTTTCTTGTCATTATCTAAGACAAATATTATCTATTATTAATATTATAGATAAATTTTATCTAAATGTCAATAGATAATATTTATCTATTATAAAATAATTTCGGTGATTAATATGGATAACAGGATAAGGGATCTCAGAGAGGATCATGACATGACTCAACAGCAAGTTGCGGATAAAATCGGTATTACGCAAAGAAAATACAGTTACATTGAAACAGAAACTCAGCCGCTCACGGATGAAATTCTTGTGGCACTTTCAAAGTTGTATAATGTCAGTATTGATTACATCCTCAAACAGACTGAGTTTCCAAACAGATACAAAAAATGAAAAGCAGCTCCCGATCGAATCGAGAGCTGTTATTTTATTCTGTATAATTAAGAAGCTAACTATTTTTCATTTTCTTCACTCTGCCGTTCATAAGCTTGAGCATGGTAAAGTCGGATTTGCATTGTCACCTCTTTCTCGGTCAAAAATCAAAAACGAAGCATTAATAGTCAGGAATGATATTTCCAAAAGAAGCAGCTCCCCTGTTGTAAAATACTTTTTGTTCGGCATGCTTTATTCCTGAGAATAAAAAACGTCCGCAGACACATCTTCAAAAAACGGTGATGTGTCAACGGACGCTTATTTACGTCTATAACCGATGGCATTCGATAAATAGATTAACTTGTCATCCATCAAACGAGCGTATATTCACTTGAAACATTCAGCTCCTTGTGAACTTCTTTTCTGATGAAAATATAATAAATAAGCTGCATGACTATTGTTGCTATCCATGAGACGGGATAGGAAACGAACAGGTAGCCGAGCGTTCTGTTATGCGGGAAGAAGCAGTAAATCCACAAAATTCTCACGCCGACCGTACCGAGCAGACAAAGAATCATCGGAACGGTTGAACGACCCATTCCTCTCAGAACGCCGGGGAAGGTATCCATAAATCCGCAGAGGAAATACGGTACGGTTGTCAGAGCCAGAATCTCGACCGAGCATTTAATAACATTCGGGTCATCGGTGTATATGTTTGAAACCTGATTACCGAAGACATATGCCAGCACGCCGAGCGTCAGGCAAATCACAACCTGAAGAATCAAGCCGTCAATAAGAACCTTGTCCATTCGCTTGGGCTTGCGTGCACCGTAATTCTGACTGGTGAAGCTCATACACGCCTGAGTAATTGAGTTTGCACCCATATAAAGGAAGCTGAGAACATTATTCGCTGCGGTGTAGCCTGCCATTGCGATTGAGCCGAAGGAATTGACAGACGACTGCAAAAGTACGTTTGAAAAGCTGATAAGCGTGCTCTGAATACCGGCCGGAATGCCGATTCGGAAAATCTGACCGAGGTATTCCCATTTTATCCTGAGCTTTTTGAATCTGAGCTGATAAACGGCATCGGTTTTGTAAAGACAGATTAGGACGAGAACGCAGGATATCATCTGTGAAATTACCGTTGCGATTGCAACGCCGGCAACATCCATTTTGAATACAATAACGAGCAAAAGATTGAGGCAGGCATTCGTAACGCCCGAAACCACCAAGAAAATCAGCGGACGCTTTGTATCGCCGACGGCTCGGAGAATCGCTGCACCGTAATTATAGAGCATAAAGAACGGCATTCCGACGAAATAAATGCGCATATAAAGTGTTGCAAGCTCGATAACATCCGACGGGGTATCCATCAGTTCAAGTGCAGGACGGGAAAAGAAGATTCCCACAAAAATCATTAAAACTCCGCTGATGAATGCGGTTAAAATCGAAGTATGCACGGTCTCGGACATTTCCTTATGTTTACCTGCGGCATAGAATCGGGCGGCAAGCACATTTGCACCGAGAGAAATTCCGATGAACAGATTCGTGAGCATATTTATCAAAGAGGACGTTGAGCCGACGGCGGCAAGTGACTGACTTCCGCTGAAACGGCCGACAACTATTATATCAACGGCATTAAAAAGAAGCTGCAAAATACCCGAAAACATGAGCGGAATCGCAAAAGTAATCAGTTTGGGCATAATTGTGCCGTTGATCATGTCAATTTCATACTTATTCTTTGCCAATTCAAAATTCTCCTTCTTTTTTTCGGAAATTATTATAGTACAGTCATCTTTAAAATTCAATACAAATAACACCAAAACTTATTCGACATATTTCCCATTGTTATATTAATGATAGAGAAAAATATGGCGGCGTTTCTGTTACGAAGCACCGCCTGAATTTTATTTTATCATGCCTTTTGGGCTATCGTCTGTAAGCCGAGACCTGCAAGGTCAAGATGTTCGGCATCAATTGAAGTAACCGTTCCGTCAAAGTTGACGTCCGCCGCCGCAGTTTGTGCCGCTGTTACATTATCGCCGCCGATCATTCCGCCGGCGATAGCTCTTGTTATGACCGAATCTCTTCCGTCGATGTAGCCGTCGCCGTTGACGTCGCCGTGAATAACAACCGTCAGCGAATCAATCACATTACCGGAAGCATCAATAAGCCTTACTGTACAGCCTGTTGTCACATTGTTTGTGTTCTTGATCATCGTATTATTTGCGTCATAAACTCTGATATAAACGACGTCATTTTCAAAGAGTGAAACGACCTTACTAACGGTCAGGCTGTTGAAATTGAATCCTGAAACAAGATTGTTCTTTCTGTCAATAATCAATCCCGAGGTGCTCTTCGCAACGAGCTTATTTATGCCGAGCTTACCTGTATAAAGAATGCAATAGCCATCAACATAGGTATTGAAATACATATAATTATCGATTGTATCTTTGCCGGAAACAATTACGTTACCGACGGTATATTTTGCACAGTCAAGGGTCATAACGTAACGCTTGAATTCCGTCTGCTCCGGAACCTGCGACATGCTTGTGATATAGATATCGGTCGCTGCCGTATCAATATAAATAACGTTCGTCGAGCTGTAAACCGCTTCGCCGTTCTTTATCATGATATCGGTCTTTGAAGATCCGGCCGCAACGGGATCCTTTGAGCCGATGACATTGCCATTTTCGTCATATTCCTTCTCAACATAGAGATAATCATAGGTCTGAACAACTCTTGTCACTCTGCCGAGCGAATAAACGGCGTCGCCCTTGGTTGCGGATTTGTTATCGGCTATAACGCCGCCATATGTGTAGAGCTTACCGCCCGACCTGACATAAACGCTGCCGTAATTGCATTCGTTGTTTCTTATCGTTCCGCCGTAGATATACATTGTGCCGGAAACGGTGATTGCACCTGTCGTGGTGTTCTTGCAATTCTGAACAACGGACTTTTCATGCATATAAAGACTGCCGCCCGTCTGAACATTCACGGCCGCCGCACCGACAACGCCTGTCAACGCCTTGCCGCCGTCGATTATCATTAATCCGTCGGAATCCTTGCCTGCTTCATAGTCCGCCTGCGACTGCTGAACGTTATCGGCAACCGAAGTACCCAGTCTGAGAACAGAGCCCTTCTTGACATCGAACATTATTCCGTAGAATGAGCCCGAGCGGATTGCCTTGTATCCCGTATCGTCGCAGAGGAGGGTAACATCGCCGTTGACCGTAATAGTTGAGGACACGGTAGCGTTTGCAACAAGAGTAATAATCGCCGTTTCGTCCGCCGAGACCGCAGCGAAAGCGTCCGTCAAATCGGTGTACTCAACCGAGAAAGCTCCCGCCTTGCTGACTCTGGCAACCGTCGTGGTCTCCATGCTGGTTATTGTGCCGTTCGCAAGGGTGTACCAGTTGGAGTTTGAAAGGCCGAACTTCATATAGTTCGTGCTCATTGCACTGCCGCCAAGAACCTTTGTCTTTTCGGCATATGCCTGCGGAGTTATCGTCGCCGCATAGCCAGAACATGTGAGCTTTCCGCTGATGTCAACCGTCTTGCCGCTGACAAGGTAAATATCATTTGAAGAGTCAATCTGAGCCGCCGCATCAAGAGAGAGCGTTGCTCCGTTGTAGATGGCGTTTCCAAGCGCTTTATCTGATGTGTTGCTTGAAATATCGCCGCCTGAAATTCTGACTTCTGCACCTGTTTCAATCTGAATTGCACCGCCGGAGGAATAGGCACGGTTTGAGGAAAGCGTGCCGCCGCTGATTTCAACCGTTGAATAATTCATTGCACAAATCGCTCCGCCGTAGGTCGCCTGGTTGGCGGTCATTGAAGCCTTTCCGCCGACAGCCGTAGTGGCATAAACGCTGTAGGAAGCTACAACGCCGCCCTTGAGCTTTGCAATATTTTCGGTAAATGTGCCTCCTGTTATAACAGTCTGTCCGCCGTTATTATAAAGAACCGCACCCTGAGTTGCCTCGTTTGATCTGAATATTCCGCCGCTGATATTTACAGTACCCTCAAGATTGTAAATAACGCCGCCGACCGAGGTGCCGATATTACCGCTGAAAATACCTCCGACGATCTCGGTTGTGCCCTGATTGTAAATCAAAGCACCCATTACCGTCGCCGCCGACTGCTCGGCCGTTCTGAAATCATAGAATTCAACTCCCGGCTGAACCGTTAAAGTTGCGTCCTCCGCAACCTTGATTGCCGAAGCCGTTGCCGCAACCTTGCCACCGTCGATATAGAAATCCGCAGAGCTGTCGTCGCCGTAAACCTTCGAGCCTAACGTCAGCTTACCCGTAACATTGAACATCGGGGCAGTGAGCGATGCCGCTCTCGAAAGAGTTGCACCGTCCTCTGAAAAAATTCCTATATCCGAAGTGATATTCACGGTCGAGTTAAGCTCCGTATCACGGATAACATAGACTGTGGGAAGAACGGTTGAGCTTGTGCTTGAAGCATAGCCGATAGCCTCGGGAAGCGATTCATAATATGTGTCCGTGCGGCCGTCAATCTGAACCTTGGCAACATATTTGTTCTGAACTCTCTTTACGCTTCTGACCGAGCCGTCCTTTATCGCCTTGACAGAAGACATGTTGTACATTGAAGTGAGCTGAGGATAGTAATAGAAATATGTATCATCGGACGTTGCTCTCCAGTCGGAGGTTGAAAAGCCGATATTGGAAACGGACGAAGAACCGGTCATCTGAGCCGGAGTTTTTTCCGTTGCACCCGTTGTTAAAAGGTTTGTTTTGTATGTTCCGTCAAATATAACACCCGAAACATTTGCACCGACCGTGTTGCCGAAAGCAACGCCGACCTGGCTTGCACCCGTTACCCTGCTTGAAACATAGCAGGTTCTGACCGTGCCGTTATTATTGTAGCCGACAAGTCCGCCGACCATAACATTGCCGCTTATCTGTGCGGCCGTATTGTAGCTGTTTGTGAGCGTTCCTGCGGAGTTATATCCGAGGATTCCGCCGACAAATCTTGCATTTGGTGCACTGATAGTCGCATAATTAAAGCATTTGTTTACAGTCGCTTTATTGCTGAATCCAACAACGCCGCCGACATTTGTGAGAAATGATTTATCGTCCGAATAATTCGTTCCGACGACACTGCCGAGCATACCGCATGTTGCTACGCTTGCCGTTGAGCCGCCGAGATTGCCGACTATACCGCCGACTGCCTTATCGCCGCTTATTTCACTGTCAACGGCACAGTTAAGAATCGAGCCGCTCTTTACATAGCCTGCAATACCGCCGACATTCTCAATGCCGGAGATTTTACCGTCAAGCACAACCGTGTTGGTGACAGTACCCGAATTCACATAACCGAAAAGGCCGATATTCTTGCCGCTGTCGCCTGAGGTTGAGGACGTATAAAGACCTGCGATATTGTAACCGCCGCCGTTGAAAATTCCGTTGTATCCATGAGCCTCGTCAATTCCGATAGGCGTCCATTCGATAACGCCGAAACTCTCGTCATTGACGTTGATATTCATAAGAAGATTATCCGTAACGGTAGCATTGGCATTGGGATTTGCATCCATGCCGCTGAGCTGTCCGTTTACCAAAGCCGCAAACCAGGCAAGCTCCGAGGGCTTTGAAATAAGATATGTACCGCTTGAATTCTTTTGCGGAACGGAGCGATCGCCCGCCCAAACGTCAAGTGAAAGCATCCATGCAAGAACGGGATAGCCGTTGTTGATCTCCGTATAGTCAAAGCAAAAGTATGCCTTACTGCCGTTAAGCTCCTTAACGAATGAGGAAAGTTTCATGTCTGCCAGGGTTCGTCCGATACCCGTCGTTCCGTCAACGCCCGATGTCTCATAGCTGTAGAAGCTGCTGTCGCACTCGCTGCCGTAAACCGAACCGATTGCACCGCCGACCTCTTTGCCCGTGCTTGTAACGGGAGCAATGGCATAAGCGTCACAAATTGTTGAGAACAGGGCATAGCCGACAAGTCCGCCTACCGTATCCTCCGCCGAAACAGAGCCGAGGAAGAAACAGCCTTCGAGGAATGCGCCGGATAGAGTGCCGCCGATTCCGCCTATATTCAGCTTGCCCGAAACAGCCATGCTGCTGTAGTTCTTTACGACAACCGTGTTACCGTTGGCATATCCCGTGATACCTCCTACACGCTGACCGCCGCTTACAGAGCCTGTCGAAAAGCACTGATTGATAACGGTATAATAGTATGACCAGCCGACAATGCCGCCGACGCTGTTTCCCGTGCCGTAAACCTTACCGTCAAATGAGCAGTCGGAAATTCCGAGATTCTCGGCATAGCCGACAAGACCGCCGACGCTGTAGCCGCCATGGATTTCGGCATTTGTTATCTTGATATTCTTAATGCTTGTTCGGGTGTGCTGAAGAACAAATTCCGATGTCATCTTTTCCGGAACATCCGAATCCTCGTTATATTCGCTCGGCATAACGACGCTGCCGAAAAAGCCTGCACAGTCGATACCGGAATCAACATAAACGCCGCTGACGGTATGTCCGTCGCCGTCAAACGTTCCGCGGAAAGGACTTTCCTGTGTACCGATAGGCGTCCACTTGTTAGCCGTTGAGCCGGCAGTGTTGAGTTGAATATCCGCAGTCAGCTTACCCTTTATGGATTGCGAACCGCTGTTAACCGCATCGGCAAACCAAATAAGCTCCGAGGCAGTTCCGATTTGATAAACTCCGCCGGAAAGAGTCGGAACGGTTCCCGCCGCCAAGGCCGAAAGTCCCGGAATCACCGAGACAGTCAAAATCATAAGTGCTATGGCAACGGACAAAATCCTGCGTTTCATAAGCAACACTCCTATTATACAAATTTAAGACAATGTCGCACAGTTGAGACATGCGAATTGAGTAGAAAAAACTGACTATACCATTACATATAGTATTATAAATTATTTTTCGTCAAAGTGCAAGGTACTTGTTTTAGTGTTAATAAACAATATTAGTTGAGTTTTTTTGTGAAATATGTACTTTACTAAGTCGCAACGCACCGAGAAAGTCTGATAAAATTATTTTCATCGCTGAGTTTAATCAGCCTTCCCCTTTGAGAGAGGAAACCTTTTCGTTACCCATAGCATCTTGTAATTTTCAGTTCAAATCTCCGACATGAGCAGCCCGTGTCTCGCATAAACTCTGTCATGCTCCGCCTAAATCATCCCGTTTTCAGCATTTTTTGGCGTTTTTGTCGAGCAAATTGTGATTGACACCACCGAACGGCACAAGCGGTTGTATTTGTGAAAAGGACGTGTAAAATATAATTTTTCTGTTTAAATTTTTGCCGTAAAAGTGTATAATGTAATGGTGAATGTAATTATTAAGATAAAAGGAAGTTTATAATGTCGTATATTTTCAATTCCGCTGTTCTCGGTTCAATGTTCGCTGTGCCGGCTCAGGTTGTGGATAACTACATAAAATTAGCGAGTGCCTCTCAGCTCAAAACTCTGCTTTGGATATGCCGACACATATCCGAGCCGATTGACGCTGCCAAAATATCGCAGGAAATCGGCTACAGCGTCGGTGATGTTGATGATGCACTGACCGTAATCGCCGGCTGGGGCGTTCTTATCGGAACGGACGTTATCGTTACCCCTGCCCCCGTTCCTTCGGAAAAGCCGAAAATTACGGAACAGCCGAAACACTTTGAGGAAATTGCCGCATCGAAGCCGTCAAGTGAGCAGATAATGACCAGATGCAAGGAAGACCCCGAAATTCTCGCAATGTTCTCCGATATTGAAAAAATGCTCGGCAAGACCCTCGGCTACGACAGCCGAAGCACTCTGCTGATGATGCACGATCACTACGGCCTGCCTATTGAGGTTATCTACATGCTCGTAGACTATTGCAAATCCGTCGGAAAAAGCGGTTTTTCCTACATTTCAAAGGTCGGAAAAACCTGGGGCGAAAAAGAAATCGACACGATTGAAAAAGCGGATGAACAAATTAAAATTCTCAATTCCTGCAACAAGCTTTGGAAAGAATTTGCCGAAATGGCCGGTATTCAGAACCCTCGCCCGTCCTCGTCGCAGTCGGCTTATCTCAGAACATGGTCAGTCGAGCTGAAATTCAACGTCGAAATGATTTATCTTGCATATGAGGAGATGCTAAATCATTCAAGCAAGATAAGCTTCCCCTACATGAACAAAATTCTGATGAACTGGCATTCCAAGGGAATCAAAACTCCCGACGATATTGAGAAAGAAAAAGAAGAATACCGCAGAAAAAAATCGCCTGTTACCAAGACGACTGCATCATATGATATCAATGAATTTATTAAACGTGGCGAAGCATTGCCGGTATACAAGAAAGGAAGCTGAACATGGCATACAGCAAGGAAACATATAAAAAGGCCGAGCAGGAGCTGGCCGAGAGAAGAAGACGTGCACTTGCCGAGCGTGAAGAGCACCATCGAATTGCCGTTGCGGCTGTTCCGGAAATTCTTGAGACCGAGGAAAAGATGTCCTCGGCAGGCTTGGCAACGATCAAGGCTCTCGGCATGGGTGCTGACGACGCCAAGGAATACATCAGAAAGCTTTCGGAAATCAATCTTGCCGCTCAGACGCAACGCAGTCTGCTTCTCAAGAATGCCGGCTTTCCCGAAAACTGGCTCGATGTCCGCTACAGCTGCAAAAAATGCGAGGACAAGGGCTTCGTCAACGGAATCATGTGCGATTGCTTTAAGGAGCTTCTTAAATCGCTTGAATATGAAAAGCTTTGCTCAAATTTACCTGTTAACAACTGTCGATTTGACAATTTCAAACTTGACTACTATCCCGATGGCATAGGTACAAGTCCTCGTCAAAGAATGGAAAGCGTGTTGAACTACTGTAAAACCTATGCTACTGATTTCAGTAAAAAATCATCAAATCTCCTGCTCTACGGTCAAACCGGTCTCGGAAAGACGCATCTTTCCCTTGCCATTGCGGGCAAGGTCGTTGAGGCAGGCTACGGAGTTATCTATTCTTCCGCACAGAACCTCTTCAACAAGCTTGAAAAAGAGAAGTTCGGCCGTTCCGACGGCAACACCGAGGAAAATATACTTGACTGTGATCTTTTGATAATTGATGATTTGGGAACAGAATTCACAACTCAGTTCACGATTTCTGCATTATATAATATAGTAAATTCGAGAGAGCTTGAGAGTAAACCTACAATTATAAGTACAAATCTTCTACCCGACAAGCTTGAAGCCACATACAGCCAAAGAATCACTTCACGAATTCTCAGCAACTACGTCATGCTTTATTTTGACGGCACGGACATCAGACAAATTAAAACGAGGTAATTTATGGATATAATTTTTGCACTGACTAATGAATTCAAATTAAAGAAATGGCAGATTGAAAATGTCGTCTCCCTCATCGATGACGGCAACACGATTCCGTTTATTGCACGATACAGAAAAGAGGCTCACGGCACACTCGACGACCAGACTCTGCGTGCAATCTCCGAAAGACTTGAATATCTTCGCAACTTGGACAAGCGCCGTGAAGAAATACGTTCTTCAATAGAGGGTCAGGAAAAGCTGACGGATGAAATCTCCGCCGCACTCAATAAGGCCGCAACCCTTGCCGAATTGGAGGACATCTACCGTCCGTTCAAGCCGAAAAGAAAAACGAGAGCTTCCGTCGCAAGAGAAAAAGGACTTGAACCGCTTGCTCGGGCAATCTATCTTCAGACGGCGAACAGTCCGTCCGCCATTGAGCTTGCAAAGGACTACATAAACGAAGAAAAAGAGGTCAGCACCGCCGATGATGCACTCCAAGGTGCAATGGATATTATAGCTGAGGATATTTCCGATATGGCAGATATCCGCCGCAGGCTTAAAAACCTGCTCAACGTCGTCGGCATTATAAACGTCAAAGCAAGCGATGACGAAGCCAAGAGCGTTTATGAGCAATATTACGATTACTCCGAGCCGGTCAACAAAATTGCCGACCACAGAATTCTTGCGATTAACCGTGGCGAGAACGAGGGCTTTCTCAAGGTCGGTCTTGAGCTTGACCGAGTTAAGGCGCTAAACGTCATCGCCTCCGAAACACTCAACGACAAGGGTTCACCCTGCACCGATACGGTTCGAGATGCAGGCGTTGACGCATATGACAGACTGATTTTTCCGTCGGTCGAGCGTGAGATTCGCTCCGCTTTGACAGAGAGAGCCGACGCATCGGCAATCAAAAATTTCTCACTCAATTTAAGAGAGCTTTTGCTTCAGCCGCCCGTTAAAGGCAAGGTTGCACTCGGACTTGACCCCGGCTACAGAACAGGCTGCAAGGTCGCAGTTGTTGACGCAACGGGACGTGTGCTTGACACAGGAGTGGCTTACATCACACACTCCGCCGCTCAGCAGGCACAAGCAAAAATTCTGATCAAAAATTTAATTAAAAAATACGGCGTTCAAATCATCGCCATAGGCAACGGAACGGCGTCCAAAGAAACGGAAATCTTCACTGCCGAGCTTCTCAAGGAGCTTGACACCGACACGGCTTACATGGTCGTCAGCGAGGCCGGCGCATCGGTCTATTCCGCTTCAAAGCTTGCTGCAGAGGAATTCCCTCAGTACGATGTTTCGCTGAGAAGTGCGGTTTCCATAGCTCGTCGCTTGCAGGACCCGCTCGCAGAGCTGGTTAAAATCGACCCAAAAGCAATCGGCGTAGGCCAGTATCAACATGATATGCCCAAGAAAGAGCTTGACAGCGCACTCAACGGCGTTGTCGAGGATGCCGTTAACAGCGTCGGCGTTGACCTCAACACCGCTTCGCCGTCACTTTTGATAAGAGTTTCGGGAATCAACTCGACCGTTGCGAAAAATATAGTCGCTTATCGTGAGGAAAACGGCGAATTCACGTCACGCTCCCAGCTTAAAAAAGTACCAAAGCTCGGTGCAAAAGCGTTTGAGCAGTGTGCAGGCTTCATGCGTGTACCCGAGAGTAAAAATATGCTTGACAACACAGGCGTTCACCCCGAGAGCTATACCGCAGCAAAGGCTTTGCTTGAAATCTGCGGCTACACGGTCAATGACGCAGCAAAGAATAAAATCGGCGACCTCAACGAAAAAATCGCTGCTCTCGGTGAAGAAAAAGTTGCCGAAAGAATCGGCGTGGGTGTCCCGACAATGCAGGATATTGTCAAGGAACTTATGCGCCCCGGCCGTGACCCTCGTGACGAGCTTCCACCGCCGATGCTCCGCACTGATGTTATGGACATGAAAGACCTCAAGCCCGGCATGGAGCTTAAAGGAACGGTCAGAAACGTTATCGACTTCGGCGCATTTGTTGATATCGGCGTTCATCAGGATGGGCTGGTTCACGTTTCGCAGATTACAAATCGCTATATAAAGCACCCCTCCGATGTGCTCAAGGTTGGACAGATTGTCACGGTTTGGGTGCTCGACGTTAATATTGAAAAGAAAAGGATCTCACTCACAATGAAGAAACCTAAGGGCGTTGAATAATGAATAAACTCGACAGCAAAAACTCAAAAAAGCTTATATTTCTCTGCTCGCTGGCTTATTTCGTCAGCTACCTTACACGAATCAATTTTGCCGCTGTAATTGCGGCAATAATAGCAGACGGCTGCATCGAAAAAGCGGCGGCCGGCGCAGTCACCACCGTGGGATTCATTACATACGGCGTTGGTCAGCTCATCAGCGGCAAGCTTGGCGATCGTTTTGACCCAAAGAAGCTGATGACGCTCGGCTTCTTCGTAACGGCAGCAATGAATTTGCTCATTCCATTTGTCAAGGGAGCGGTTCCGATGTGCCTTGTTTGGGGCGTAAACGGACTGGCACAGTCGCTCATGTGGCCGCCGATGCTTAAAATAATGAAAACGGCAATGAGCGAGGACGATTTCAACAAGGGCTGTGTTCAGACCAACCTCGGCTGTACCATTGCAACCATTCTTATATATTTGCTCTCACCTGTTGTAATCTCCGTTTGGAGCTGGAAAGGCGTATTCTTCATTGCAACAGTCTGTGGAATTGCAATGGCAATAACATGGTACACCGTGCTGACAAAAATAGAACGCTCTGCTGACATTAAATATGTTCTTAAAAAATCCTCGGATAAAAAAAGCAAAAAGCACAGTCCGACCATGCCGATAGTTCTGCTCATCTTCACTCTTGCGGCGATATTCTTCCAAGGAGTTCTCCGTGACGGCGTAACGACGTGGCTGCCGACATATATCTATGAATCCTTCGGACTGAGCAGTGAAAAGTCAATTCTCACCAGTGCAGTTATTCCGATATTCTCATACATAAGCCTGCAAATCTGTTCAAGGCTTTATAACAAGACCGGCAGAAAGCCGTTCAAATGCGGATTTATGATTTTCGCCGTCGGTGCCGTTTCAACAATAATTCTTGTCGCCTTCGGCAGTCATTCTGTCATTCTGACAGCGGTTATATGTGCCCTCATCGTCGGATGTATGCACGGCGTTAACCTTGTTCTCATCAGCTTTATTCCCGGAATTTACGGCAACAACGAGAACGTTTCCGAGCTTTCGGGCACGCTCAATTTCATGACATATGTCGGCTCGGCAGCATCGGCCTACGGCTTCGCCCTGCTTTCGAACAGCTTCGGCTGGAACGGAACAATAATCAGCTGGGTTGTAATCGCTCTGCTCGGCACGGCGGCAGTCGGAATCTGCAAAATAATTGATAAGGAACCTGAAAATGAACGATAAAAAATCCAAGAAAGAACAGAAAATAAGCTTTTGCCCCGTCGCCGGAAAATGCGGCGGATGCCAATTGCAAAACATGACATATGAGCGTCAGCTCGGCTTTAAGGAGGCAAAGGTAGTTAAGCTCCTCGGCAAATACTGCCATGTTGAAAAAATAATCGGCATGGAGCACCCCTACCATTATCGCAACAAGGTTCAGGCAGCTTTCGGCTCAACGAGGGGCGGCAAAATTATCTCCGGCGTTTATCAGTCCAAATCGCACAGAATCGTATGCGTCGACCGCTGCCGAATTGAGGACAGAAAGGCCGATGAAATCATCGTGACGATTCGTTCAATGATGCCTAAATACCGTATGACGGCCTACAACGAGGATAGGAACACAGGATTTCTGCGTCATGTACTTGTCAAGCACGGCTTCAAGAGCGGCGAAATCATGGTGGTGCTTGTCACGGGAACTGTCGTTTTTCCCGGCAAGAACGCTTTTATAAAGGAACTGCTTGAAATCCACCCCGAGATTACGACTATCGTTCAAAATATAAACAATTCCGATACAAGCATGGTTCTCGGCGAGACGGAAAAGGTGCTTTACGGCAAGGGGCATATCAATGACTCGCTCTGCGACTGTGTTTTCGGAATATCGCCGAAATCGTTCTATCAAATCAATCCCATCCAGACCGAAAAGCTTTACAATAAAGCGATGGAGTTTGCAAATCTCACGGGTCAAGAGACCGTTATCGACGCTTACTGCGGCATCGGTACAATAGGAATTGTCGCCGCCAAGAAAGCTAAGCAAGTTATCGGCGTTGAGGTCAACCGTGACGCAGTTCACGACGCAATCGCCAACGCCAAGCTTAATAATACAAAAAACCTTCGGTTCTATTGTGCCGATGCAGGCGAATTTATGGTTGACATGGCTTCAAGCGGCGAAAGGGCGGACGTTGTTTTCATGGATCCGCCGAGAGCAGGAAGCGATAAGGCGTTTCTTTCCTCTGCCGTCACTCTAAGCCCGAAGAAAATCGTCTATATCTCCTGCAATCCCGAAACACAGGCAAGAGACATATCTTTCCTCATACGCAACGGATATAAGGTCAAAAAAATTCAGCCCGTTGACATGTTTCCACACACCGCACATGTCGAGACTGTTGCGTTATTGGTCAGGAACATATCAACCAAGAAACACGTTGTTATATAGGTTAGACCGGAAGAGCCCGGCTCATAAATCCGTAAAATTGAATACCTTTGATGACTGTTCCAAATCAATACAAACAATCACATAAACCCGACAGCTCGCAAATGAGTTGTCGGGTTTATTTTCACGCATAAATGCGTCAAAACAAATCTCCGCAGATTGCTCCACGGAGATTGTGTGTTATTTAATTAGTACCAAATCCAGCCGAAAAGGAGGATTTTTATCAGCCACTGACCGAAAGAGTATTTGACCGTTACCTTGCAGGTGTCCTGAACGGTGTTGCCGTTGGAATCGGTTACAGTGCAAGTGATTGTTGCACTGCCCTTCTTTGCGGCGTATACCTTGCCGTTTTCGTCAACCGTTGCAACTTTTGTATTCGATGATGAATACTTCACCGTGTACTTTGCACCCTCATCCGCCTTGATTGTCGGCTTGATTGTCGCTGACTTCTTGTAGTTCAGTGTGATGTCAGAAACAGAAACATCACGAACTCTGCTTTTTGAAACCTGAACAACCGAATAATAGCTGAAATGATCTGTTTCAATAACTAACAGTTTGCCCGATATTGTCGGTATAAACTCAGTCCATGAACCATCTTTTTCTTGGCGCATAATTACACAGTTTTTGGCGTCGTACCCTTCAGGAATAGGAATAGAAACAACAACCTTTCCGTTCGGTTGAACTTTTTGATTATCCTTAACCATGTAAATATCATATGTTGTTGATTTTTCAACATATCTGTTTTGGCTCAAATTTATTGTGATCTGACTGTCATCCAAAACCTTAAAAACACGGACAATTGTATTATTATCCACACTTCCTTTTGTATTTACTGTTACACCGTTCATTTCAAATTCATTTCTGTTTCTTTTTGCGCTCATACATATTGTCGGGAATTTATCGCTTTGGCACATAGTCAGCGAGTAGTCTAAATACGATACTCCACCGTTTATTTTAAACATTACTCCAAGTGCCTCGCCAAATGGTCCAAATAATTTTTCTATAACTGTTTCAGATACCGAAATTCCGACTTCTTGTGCGCAGGACTTCATTATTTTACCATAGTCCAAATGATTCTTACCATTTCCGAGTGCCTTATCGACAATGCCCACAAACTCATCAATGTTTTTGTATGATATACCCTCAGCTAATTTTTTTGTTATCTCCTTTGAGAGGGTTTCGATTGCATCTTTACCTGCGTCTTTAAGTATTTCTTTTACTGCAAGCTTTGCGGCTTCTCCTGCTTTCTTTGATAAATCCGCTTGCGCAATGGCTAACTTACTCAGTATAAAAGCAGTTGAAATTGCAAAATCAGTTATATTATATAGAGCACAAACCGTCGAATCAGACATATTATTTGTAATTTGAATATATCCGCCCTCAGGAACTGTTATTGCACTTTCTCCCCAAACAGATGTTTTTTCGGCCAAATTTCCATTGGTGTAGATTGTGTATTTGCTAAAAAGATCCTTTGTTTGTTCAGGCAAATTTATTGCACTTTTTACAACATCAAAAATACTGCTTTCATAACGGTCAAAACGCGCTATCGGCTGATAATCACATATGCTTCCATCTTTATAATATGAAACAACTGCACCGTTAATATTTTTGGAATTATATATATCCATGGTAACGTTATAACTTCCGTCACTATTTTTTGTAGGATTCAAAGAGTCAACATACAAACCTCCCCAATCATAAAAGTTTGTAGTCTTTCCCTTAAGTATTTCTGTTGATTGAGGATAATTTTCAAAATCATAACCCGACAAATTATTTATTGCAGTGAAATTATAGTATTTAACAATACCCGTCTCCGCTTCGGCTGCCGTTATTGTTGCTACCCCGGCTTTCTTTGCCTTTATATTTACGAAAGTTTCATAACCATTTGATTCAATATTCGTTTCCAAAACACTGTTATCACTGACAGAAACTGTTATTTTCGGATTTTTTACAGTATTACCATCTTTCCGAAGCTCAAATGAGACTATATCTGTATCACCAACTCGGATTGAGTTACTGCCACTTGCAACCCATGCTTTGAGTTCGTATGGATTTGATTCTTTTAGATTGAATTTGAAAGCCGGAACAATGCCAAACGTAGTATACTCTACATAGTAGGCTCCCGCTATAGCTCTACCACCAGAGTCAACGCCCGTAGCATCTTCAGCACGAGCCGGAGAGCGCAGTCTCCACCAAGAATTTCCACTATCCTGTAAGTTTACTTCTAATCCCTGACACTTTGCGTAATCTGTTCCTTTCATCTGTCGTGCTGTATTACATGTAGCATTTGATGAATTGAAGCCATATGCTTTGTTTATTGAATCATAATATGAGATTAAGTAAATTTTATTATATGTGTCTTCACTGTCATATATGCTTGAATACGTGCTTTTGCTTTTAAGATGTGATGTGCTTATCTGTGCTTTCTCTTCTACAGAAAAAGCCGTATTATAAAAATCATTATTTAACCACTGCTTCAGAAAACTTGTATCCCAATCAGACGCATAAGTTGTGCAGGATTTACTGTTGTAACACTGGCTACCGTTATAATAGACATAATTCTGATAAGCCTGTGAATCGATAATTTGATTGCACATTACATAACCCTCGTTTGGATCGAGGACACGCCATGTGAGAGGTTCGTATTTGAAGTAATAAATATTTCCCGTGTAATAGCCGTTATCATCTTGATATGAATTTGATGCAGATGACGTATCACCTGTTCCGCACGGACGGTACTGATTTATTTTTACAGCACGATATTTGTTACCACCATAAGGAATATCCTTATATAACATCATATCTTTAACAGGCTTCATGTTGCCGTCGTATTCACTGCCTGTTCCGGCATAATAGTTGTAGTCTATCCATTGATATTTATTGCCCTCTATTTCAAGTTTTGATATAAGGGTTGAAGCTGTAACCTTGCTCTGCGGATATGAACCGAACTCAATTAAATCGCCGACCTTGTACGACGATAAATCCATAGCCTTTGCTTTTGGTGTGAAATCAATCCCACCCACCGGTGCAAAACCGACAAGCATAACTGCTACAAGCAGGGCGGATAAAATTCGTTTGAGCTTTTTCTTCATTTTTCAAATCATTCCTTCCAAAAAAATCAATTATATTTTATAATAAGAATTCTGAATTTGCAATAGTGTGACAAAAATAACAAATTTGTATTTTTTGTCACACCCCCTTTTTTGCAAAGTTTGTGAAAAATGACGGTGATATGCTTTCACAATTCTGCCGATTTTGACATTTTATGTAAATTCGGCAGATATTTTATAACCCCCTCAGTCAGCGTTGCCTAGGGATTAGTAATCAGTGATTATAATATAATTTCTAACCACTAATTACTTAAATGAGAAGCCGGCCTTGGGTCGATGTGGTCATTGACCGCTACAGAAAGTTCCTATATCGAACCTCGTCGAGCTCTGCGGAATGTGCCGTTCTTGATCCTCATTTTAGAATACGACACGGATTCGCACCGAGGAAATCCGATTGTTTTCTCAAAAAAGTAATAGATTTTCGGTTTATCCCTACGCTTGTTGACAATGTTATTTTTTACCTGTATAATTTTAAGCAAGACTGTTATTGTTAAAACAATCACGGAGGTTAACCTATGACCCTAAAAGAAGTTATAAAATACAGAAAAATATGGATGGGTTTTGCGATTTTGTGGGTAATCTTTTTCCACTTCGGCTACAAGCCGCCCGATCCGCTTGCCGCATTACAATCGAGCGGTTACAGCGGTGTAGACATCTTCTTTTTCGCCTCGGGAATCGGATGCTATCTTTCCTATTCCCGTGACAAAAATGCCGCCGCTTTTATCAAACGGCGATTTATTCGAATTATGCCGACGTATTTTGTTTTCATTGTGATTTGGTGTACATATAAGGTAATAACCGACGGCATGGATTTTACAACGGTACTCGGCAACATTTTTTGCGTTCAGGATTTAACCGGAAAAGACGGCAGCTTCAACTGGTATTTTGGTGCAATGTGGATTTTCTATCTTCTGACGCCGTATTTTGTCGCTGTTGCCGATAAAATCAAAAAGCCTGCCGGCTGCGTCCTCTTCTGTCTGTTACTTGTTTTGTTCTCGTTCCCGTTTTGGAATGTTAAAGCACTTATAATAATCGTTACAAGATTACCGGTTTACTTCCTCGGAATGTATCTTGCAAAACGATCACAGGTAAGTGATGATAAAATTTCGCTAAAGTTTATGCTGATTGCCACAGTGCTTTCAATTATCAGCATGGCAGCATTTATTGTGTGCTATTTCAAGCTTCATGATGAGCTTTGGAACTATGGATTATGGTGGTATCCTTTTATCATCACCGCTCCGACGATTTGTCTTTATCTCTCATTTATCAGCAAACAGCTTGAGAAAAAGTCGGTCGGTCAAAAAATTCTGAAAGCGTTTTCCTTTATCGGCAGTTACACCTTTGAACTTTTTCTTGTCCACGTGTTTGTTTTCAAAGAGGTCAGCAGCATGATAATGGAAAGGCAGCCGAACCACGTTATTGCAATTTGGTTTGCTGCACTTATCCCAGTTGCAATAGGTGCCGCCATTCTTTATCAGCTGACAAAGGGAGTTAAAAAGCTCATTAAAAAGGCCGCAAAATAAGACTAACTAATTCATATTAAAGGCTATGACTCACTGTGTGATTCATAGCTTTTCTCTTTAGGTATAATCGGAATTACAGATGTAGGCTCTCCGTATGTATAATGTAGATGTTGAGAGGAACAGAGAGTTCCCCAAAAAGAAAAACGGAGGGTTTATTATGAAAAAAAGAATTATTTCGGCATTGCTCTGCATTGCAACAATTCTTTCAATGGTCGGCATTTTCGGCACATCAGCTTTTGCCTATGACTATTATGAAAGCGAAAACAATGACACCATCGTGAAAGCGAACACAATTGAAGTTAATTCTTATGTTTATGGTTCTTTAGGAGGAAATTCAAATGATACGTGTGATTATTATAAATTTAATATCCGCTCCTCCGGATATATTCAAATCACCCTGTCTGACGATTATGAAACTCAATTAATCCATGCTTATTTGCAAACATACGACGGAACAAGTATTAATTCCTTGGAAAAATTACTCCTTGAAAATAAAATGGAGAGGAAGTCCACTGCAAAGATTGGTCTAAAACCAGGAACATATTATATTCAAATCACATCAAGCTCAACATCAAAAATAAGAGATTATAATTTTATTGTAAACTATGTTGCATCAAATGACTGGGAGTCCGAACCGAACAATAGTATTCCTAAAGCTAATACAATCAATGCCAACAAAACATATTATGGTTCAACACATGGTTATGAATATTTTACAGCAGATGAGGATTATTTTAAATTTACTTTAAATACAAATGGAAATGCAACTGTTTATTTTAATCATGGTGATACTCAGAAAACACATTTTATAACCTTATTTTCATATGATGGCACAAGCAAAGAAGTATTTCTTAATTTCACAATCAATAACCAATCTGAGCATGTAACAAGTAACAGTATCTATTTAACCGCAGGTACATATTATTTATTCATTAATGATTCCGCCGGTTCTAATTATTGCGATTACAATCTCAAAATTAACTTCACAACAGGCTCAGCGGAAAAGCCGACAGTGAAAGCCACCAAACCGCAGGCCAACACGACAAGGCCAAATGCAAGCACTACGGGACCGACTGCCGCTCTGCCTTCTTACATCGCCGAGCCTAACACAACTCTTCCCGACTATCATGACTATGACATGGTGACTGGCAGCAGCTTTGACAATAACACCTATGAAGAAAATAACTACACACCAAATGGTGACAACACTTACAATGAAAATTTTGATGATATAGATTTCGATGTAAAAGACATGATGCATAACGGAAATTTTGAATACTACATTGAAAACGGTTATATCACCATTCATCTTTATTTCGGCGGCGACAGTGAAGTTGTTATCCCCGAATATCTCAACGGATATGAGGTTAAAGGTCTTGCATCTAATCTTTTTGCAGACACAGACGTTAAAAAGGTTGAAGTTCCAAGTTGCGTAAATGAATTTGGAGAGAACGCTTTCGGTCAAAACAGCGGAAAAGATATTGAAATTGTTTGTGAAAAAAATTCACTCGTCGAGGTTTATGCCAAGGATAACGGTATTCGATATGTTTACAAGCCATACAGCACCGATGCCGACACTGCTAAAACAAATTCAACTCGAAATATCATTATCATCATTGCCGGTGTATCCGCAGCAGCTCTTGTTATCACAGCCACGGTTCTTTATTTTGTAAAGAAAAAAAGTACAATCAGAGGTTAAATGCTTTATAAATTTGACATGGTTATGATGATATGATATTATTTTAAAAGAACATTTAAATGAAAATATTTTAAAAGAGGGAAATGATTATGATAGATTTAAGTGCGGCGTGGCCGGGATGGGAAGCTGTTCAAAAACTTGGTGAAGGCTCATACGGTACAGTTTATAAAGCAAAATGTGTAATTGACGGCGAAGAAAAGTTTTCCGCCGTCAAGGTGATTACAATTCCCAAAAGTGACTCGGAATATTCGACGCTGCGTGTTGAAGGCATGAGCAAAGATAATTCGAAATCATATTTTGCCGATATCGTTGAAAGCTTTTCAAATGAAATAAAATTGCTTGAAGAACTTAAAGATGCACCGAACATTGTGCGCATTGAAGACAGCAAAATAGTTGAACATACGGATGAAGTTCGTTGGGATATTTATATTCGTATGGAGCTTTTAACCGGATTCAAACAGTATTCAGAATCGCATACAATGAGCGAAGCTGACGTTGTAAAGCTCGGAACAGATATTTGTACAGCACTTGAGGAATGCGAGAAAAAGAAAATTGTTCACAGAGACATAAAACCTGAAAATCTTTTTGTTGACAGCGACGGTAATTTTAAAATCGGTGATTTTGGCGTTGCAAGACAACTGGAAAACACTGTTACCACAATGTCGCAAAAAGGAACATACAATTACATGGCTCCCGAGGTTGTAAGCAAGAAAAAGAGTGACCGACGTGCGGATATTTATTCGTTAGGCATGGTGATGTATAAGCTTCTCAATAACAATCGTGAGCCGTTTGTCGATCCGGATAAGCAGATGGTCCGTTATCAGGAGCGTGTCGATGCCGTAGAAAAGAGACTTAGCGGTGAAAAGCTTCCGGTTCCGAAAAACGCAAGCGATAAAATGGCAAAAATAATCCTCAAAGCATGCGAATTTGACAAAGAAAACCGCTACAGCAATGCATCGGAATTTAAGAACGACATTGAAAAGCTTGCCTCGGGACAGAAAGTAAAAATAAGAAAACGAATCAGGAAAAAGCAAGCCATCATATCCGCCGTTTCAGCACTGCTTGTAATATGCATTGTCGGTGGAAGCGTTGGTGCGGTAAAATATAGAAAAGGAAAAACCGATAACTCATTAAACAATCTTTCCGAAGCAAACAAAATTACAACGACAGAGCCTATTACCACCGAACCAACAACAACGGAAGCACCTACAACTGAAGATAAAATTATTGAAGCTTCAGGCTCGGATTTTGACCATTTGGCTGAACTCTTAAACAATACGTTTCTCAGAGGATATGCCAATAAAAAAGATGAAAACGATGAAATAGTTTTTGAATTATATGATTATGATTGTGAATCAGCCGACGCATACGACTTAATAAAGTATGAAGTTTTTCCTTATATGCACAGGAGCACAACCGCATTTCAATACCTTTTTGGCATTAATAAAATGGAAAACCATTCCTACGAATATGCGGCCAGCGATCCTCTCAATAAATTTGAACCTTTTGCGAACGAAAAAAATATTGCCTATCATGGATATATAAAATATGATGCCGACTGTATTAATTTTGAAGTTGAAAAAGTATTTAATCTTGACATGGAAACATTGATGAAGCAAGATGGAATCAAAGACAGAGTTTACCTTTACAATGGTGATTATTATTGCCGAATGGCTGAAGGCGGAGACGGAACGAGCATTGAATTGAGCTATGATTACAATGTCAAAAGGAATGACGGTTCCTATGTGGTTACATTAAATGCTGTCTATCCTACATATCAGAGCGACATATACAGTGGCACAATTGTAGGAAAAGTACTTGTTGATTGTTCATTTAAAGAATGTAACGGAATGAAATATTGGTCTATAAAAAAGATTTCCAAACGCTCGGAAGATAAAAAACAAGTAAAGAAATGGCAAGCCACATATGCAAACTTTTTAAAAACCGAATTAAATAAAATTGATTCAAGCGATGAAGATTTAAGAGCATATTTTCTTTTGGCGTGTATTGATGATAATGACATTCCGGAACTTGAGGTCTTTTTAGGCGGAGAATCTAAAGTGAAATTATATACATACAAAGATTCCAAAATTGTCGATTTAGGTTCATACTGTGAACCCGGTAATTATAACACATTAAACTACCAAAAAAAGCAAGGTACATTTTATGACGATAATGCAACATATGAGCTTAACAATACTTCAGTTAAAAAAATTTGGGAATACGATTATGATAACGGTGAATATATTGTAGACGGCAAACGAATGAACTTCAATAAGTTTGAAAAATATCGCACAAAATACATGCCGTATGATAATCACGGAATCAGTCCTATAGATTTAACTTCTGAAAATATTGAGCTTTTCAGAAAAACAAATAACCTTTATCAATTTGGCCTCTAAAAAAGATTATAATTTAAAGCCATGGTTATCGGAATCATCGATAATCATGGCTTCGTTTTTTCATATGCTCCACAATCGCTTTTGCTGAATTTTCGGAAACGTTGATTGTGTGTTTGGCTTCATTCATATTTTCAAGGTAATGTGCATCCGAGCTGACGAAAACAGGCATATTTTTTATGATCGGATACTTTTCTTTGTACTCGTTTTGATTGGCTTTCTCCGTCATTTCAACCGCATTGAAGTTCATCTCAGGCGTTATCATTCCAAGGTTTGAAATAACGCTGTACGAATTACGGTCGATATGTGCCGGATAGCATATGCCGCCGTATTCACCGACAATTTGCACGGCATTTTCAATGCTGATTCCGCTCGCAGTTGTCAGCAGTAACTCCTGCGTTCCCATTATCCCGTCGCCCTCGTCCATAATGATCTGGTCGCCAAAAATTTCGGGTCGGTTTTTGACAGGAGGAACAGTTGAAAGCACATATTCGGAAAAATCCTCGGCATTTTTTACGTCGTCAAACAGACATACAACATGTACCTCCTCCGAAGTGCAAAGCTCCATACCCGGAATAACGGTCAGACCAATCTTTTCGCCAACGTTGATTGCCGCACGGCAATTTTGAGCGGTGTTGTGGTCAGTCAAAGCTATGGCATCCATACCGAGAATTTTCGCCATATTGACAAGATTATACGGCGTCATGTCGTTGTCGCCGCAGGGCGAAAGACATGAATGCAAATGAAAATCGTAATACAAATCCATTTTAAATCAGCCTTGAGATTTCGGCGGCTACCCGGTAGGAATTTTTTTCCGTGGTGAGAATTATTACGCCGTTTTGCTCTGCTCGCTTAAGAGCCTCCTCGTCAAGTGCCGCATTCTCGGTCAAAATGATGCATGCAACGTCGGCAAGCACAGCAACGCCGATTGAATTGACGTTGCCCATAACCGTAAGCCATGCGTCGCCCTCCTGTGCTCTTGACATAACCCAGCTGAGCAGATCGCCGCAATAGCAGCCCGTTACCTCCCTTTCAAGGTCGTCACCGCATATGAGCGTTAAATTCAGTTTTTCTTTAAGTGTTTTTATGTCCATTTCAACTTCTCCTCGTCAATAATCTCACGGAACGGAACAGGAATGAATTTTTCAATCTCGTCCTCGTTGAGCGGAGTGGTGTGGCTGATTTCCGCTTTGAGGCGGAAAACGCAGTGATCAACGCTTGCATATCCTCGGACAATATCCTCGGCAAGCGAACGACAGGTAGGTGCGCCGCAAGTGCCGCAGTCGAGACCCGGGAAATTCTTTACCATTTCCGAAACCTGATTCATCAGCTTCATTGCGTCGGTTACGTTGTCGGCAAGCTTCAGCACAGAATACGGCTGTAAATTTTCCTGCCACAGCATCTCGTCGGGTACTTCTTCGGTATCAATATGATTGCACGAAACGGGACGGTATTGCTTGAGAATTGAAAGTCTCGCTTTGGCAACAAATGTGTTGGAAACAGTCAGGCAACCGCCGACACAGCCTCCCGTGCAGGCATTCAGCTCGATAAATTCAATATCATTGAGCTTTTCATCCTCAATCTCTTCAAGAATTTTTATAACATTTTCAATTCCGTCGGCGGCAATATATTTTCGGCTCAATGTGCCCGAGGCTTCGCCGCCGCTCGTTGCCCAGCCGACGCCGATTCTACCCGATTCATCCATGTTCTTAAGCTCTTTGAGATGATCCATTCTGCTGACAAGCATGGGGTAAATATCGCTGATTGCGATTGCCCCGTCAACGTCCGATTTTTCAGCACAGAGCGGATTTTTTATCGCTGTTATTTTGGCAGGACACGGAGTAATAAAGAACACACCTATATCACTGTCATCGAGTCCCGTCTCAGCCTTCGCTTCGAGCCTCGCCAAACGTGCCGATTCGTCCATCGGCGTATTAAGTTCCAAAAGATTGTCAATCAAATCGGGATAAGAAATCCTTATCAGTCGGCAGACCGCAGGACAAGCTGAGGAAATAACAGGCTTTGTCAATCCGCCGTCTTTAAGAAGCTTTCTTGTTGCGTCGGAAATAATTTCAGCGCCCTTTGCAACCTCAAAGACCTTATTAAAACCCAATTCGGTTAATGCCGTCAATATGTAATTGATATCGTCAAGGTTATTGAACTGGCCATACAAAGACGGCGCAGGTAAGGCAATTTTATATTTGAATTTTTCAATATCCTCAATAGGATCACTTTTAGCGGTTTTTGCATGATGGGGGCAGATGCGAATACATTCTCCGCAGTCGATACATCGTTCGGAAATAATCGTAGCCTTGCCGTGGCGCACTCTTATCGCCTGAGTCGGGCACCTTTTTATACAGTTCATACATCCGAGACATTTTTGCTTATCAAGGCTAACCGAATGAAAAACAGTATTCATGATCTTCTCCTTGCTTTTATTTATTATATACCTTAAGAGTAATTGTCGTTCCTTCACCAATGACAGTATCTATGTTCATTTCATCGGTATATTTTTTTATATTCGGCAGACCCATTCCTGCACCGAAGCCAAGCGAGCGCACATTCTCCGGGGCTGTTGAATAGCCCTCTTTCATTGCAAGCTCTATATCGGGAATTCCCGGGCCCTTGTCTGCCAATACAACAGTTATACATTCCGGAGTTACGGTTGCATCAATAACTCCGCCGTCAGCATGAATAACCATGTTTATTTCTGCCTCGTAGACGGCGATTGCAACATTGCGTGTTACGGCAGGTGCAAATCCAAGCTCTTTAAGGGAACGCTTAAGCTTGCCCGATGCTTCACCGGCTCGGGTAAAGTCATAGGCACTGACATCATAATGCAATTTTACTTCATCCATTATTTTCCGCTGCCTCCTCTAAGCCCATGAGCATAAAGTCGGCCGCAGGAGGTGAACATTTCAAGGTCTGTACCTATGAGAACGATGTCACGCTGCTCGGCAAGGTCGATCATGCCCATATCGGGCGATTTTCCCCTTACAAAAACAATGCAGCTCATATCCATCATTTCAGCAGTTCTTACAACCTGCGGATTAACAAGACCCGTCAGAAGAACTGCCTGCTCCTTAACAAAAGCAAGAACATCGCTCATCATATCACTGCCACAGGCGGTAAACACCTCTCTGTCAAGCAAATCCTCGCCGTAGATTATACGTCCGTCGAGTATATCAATAATTTCTTTTACCGTCATATTCAGCCCTCCGAATAATAAATATACATATATAATATCATATATTAAACGAAAAATCTATATATTTTCTATAAAAATAATTAATAAACCGGAATTTTTGTTTAAGAATTGCATTGACATTTACGAATTAACATAGTAACATATTTTTATACATAAAATATGGGGTGTTTGTAAAATGAAAAAGCGGAAACTTTTAAGTTCTGTGTTTTCTGTCGCTATGGCAACGATTATTGCCGCAAGCTCGCCGACAGTTGGCGTTAAACTCGCAAAAGAAGCACAGCTTCCGGCCGAACCGACGGTTCAGAGCGTTTCAAATTCCAAATCTGTTGAAGCGAATAAAGCAGAGAGCGTCTCTGCAAAAAAAGAAACTGCAAAAACGGTTAAAATCGATGCAAATAATATTGCTCAGTTTGAAGATAAAGACGATGTTTTCTATGAGCCTGAAGAGGAAAGCTTATCGACACTTGAAGATTCGACAACATACATAAATGATGCAATAACGGTTTTTTTCAGCGACGATGCAACGCTGCTTGACAAGAAAAAGGTTGTCAAAGCCCTTGACGGTGAAATAGTCGGCAAGGTTGATTTCATGAATGAATACGAAATTAAAATCGAGCGTTCGGATTTTTACGAAATCAATAACTTGTGCGATGAGCTTATGGAGAACGATAAGGTTGAATTCGCAAGCTGCTCTCTGGCAGAGAAAATTACTCCGGATTATGTCCCGAATGATCCGTGGAATCTTACCGACTGGGATGATGACGCACTTGACAGGCGTTCACTGTATTCAAACTGGTGGATAAAAGCGACGGATACAGACAAAGCATGGGATTATGACGAATATTTCAGCGATATCGATGTTGGAATTGTAGATACGGGATTCGACCCGACTCATGAAGACCTTGAAGGAAAGATCGTTTTCCCGAATGAATTCTTTGAAAAAAATAATGCTCCCTCGTATCACGGCAATCATGTTGCCGGAATCATCGGAGCAACTCAGGATAACGAAAAGGGATTGACCGGAATTGTCCGTGACGGCAGGCTTGTTTGTATTGACTGGGAGGCTAACGAAGAACAGGGGCAAAAATGGAACAACAGTGCAAGAATAATGACCGGCTTTGTCAACGCTGTTCGTGCAGGAGCAAAGGTAGTCAATTTTTCTCTCGGAAGTTCCGGCACAATAAAAAACGGAATTGACAGGCTGCAAATTGTTAAGGATACTCAGGGCAAGTTCAATTCATATTACATTGCCAAAATGCTCCAACGCGGATATGATTTTATCTGCTGCCAATCGGCAGGCAATGGCGTTTACAAAAACGATAAGTTTGCCTATGCCGTTGACGCAAGCAATAACGGCACATTTTGTCCGATAACGGTCGACAATGCAGTTAAAACAGTCAAAGGTGTCACTCCGCAGGAAATTGTTGACAGAATAATTATTGTTGCGGCGGCAAAGTTTACCGGATTCAACACATATGAGCAGGCCGACTTTTCAAACGGCGGCAGTCAGGTTTCAATCTGTGCTCCGGGATATGATATTTACAGCACATACTACAAAGGTGACGGAAAAGACTATAATTATTGCTCTTACGCTTATCTTAAAGGAACATCAATGGCTGCGCCTATTGTAACCGGTATTGCTTCTCTTGTTTGGAGCGTTAATCCGTCGTTCACGGGTGCACAGGTCAAGCACTTCGTCTGTGACGAAGAAAATACAAAATATGAGGTTGCTGACAGCTCCTCCGAGCTTCATCTGCCGACAGGCACAATGCGAATGGTAAACGCTCAGCTTGCCGTCGAAGCAGCAATAAAAGAGTGCGAAAACTACGGCACGGTAACAGGCCGTCTCGAATGGGCAAAGATTACTCCGAGCAAGGTTATCGATTTCACCATAACAAGTAAGGAAACCGGCATGGTATACAGGTTCATGACCGACACCGACGGCAATTTCAATGTGAAGCTCCCGGCAGGCAGCTATACCCTTGATCTTTCAGGAAAAAAGCGTAATTTTACTGTAACCGAGGGCGAGAATACAGACTTCGGTCATATGCGCACAGGCAACGCAACAATCGATTTTGACGAATTCAGAGACAGCATGAAGGACAATATGCAGGAGCTTCTGTCAAAATTGCAGGTTTACTGATCAATATAAAATTACATTACAAAAAATCGGCAGTAACGATTATGTTACTGCCGATAAGTTTTTATCTGATTTATTTTGTTGTCACAACATCAGCCGGCTTTGTTCCCTGAACCTCACCTGACTGAACAACAGTAATATTGCCGGAATTTCCGTCAACAACCGCCGTGAATCCGATTCCTCTCATTTTAAGGCTGACAACAAGAAGGATCAGCAGACAGAGAATCGTAACACCTATCATTGAAAGTGCCGTAATCTTGCCTTTTTTTTCTTTGTCGCAAGCTTTAACATATTGGTCCATGCGTTTCTGAGCGTCATTAAGGTCAATATTCGTTGCCTGTTCTGCCTTTTTCTTTGCCATTGTCATCAACTCCGATTTAAGCGATTGATATATTATACAACAATAATTTTATTTTGTCAATTACGGCTGCACGGTTATCGGATGTGCCTCACTCTCATGTTCAAAGGAAATAAAATTATTTCTCTCGGCATAAGACCATCTCATATCGAAAAGCTCACACGCCGGTGCAGGCATATAAAGCTGGTCATGAATTCGGAGCACCTTTGCACATATCGTCTTTTCTTCTCCATTAACGATTGCCTTGTCACTGTTTTCAAAGAACTCTACCCTCTTGCCGTAAACATCAAGAGTAATTTTGCCTTTCTCCTTGAGGACATAACCGCCGATATAACCGATAAGTGTACCAAAGCAGGCATACCACATTCCGTCAACATTTTCGCATTTGACGCCTGACTGACAAAGACCCATGAGCGCACCCTTAAAGGTCATTCTTGTCTGATTGAATTTCGGTGCAATGGCATAAGGCGTAATCTCATCCTTGCCCTTATCAATCGTACATTTGTCAACAATTCTTCCGTCCTCAACAATCTTTGAAGTGAGGGTCATCTTATCGCCGTCCACCTCAACGATTGCAACAACGGAAACAGGCTCCTCCTCGCAGTAAAAAGCAGAATGCCAAACCTTTGAAATTGCCCTTGTTCCCGGAGGGTTCTGATTGGAGTTGCCGAGCATATAGTGAACTGTACCCTGAGACGGACGCTCAAAAAGCTCCTCGTTTCTTCTTGGGAAGCTTCGTGAAAAGTTATGCTCATGGCCCGAGAATACGAGATCAAGCATCTCGAACCCCTCTGTCATCATGGGATATGCGTCGTAATTGGCACAGTTTGAGCCTGAATAGCAAATCGGGAAATGATATGTACCGATATTCCACTGTCTGCTGTTCTTCTTCATATCATCTATCATCCACTCGTTAACGTCCTCGGGGCCGTTAATGCCGATCATTTGAAAATGGACGTTACCGTAATTGAATGTATAGTTTTCGGTTTTCCAGTCCTTCGGACCGTCATAGGCATATGAGCCTTTAAACTGATTGTCGAAGAACTCGGCAGGCTCTGCATAATATCTGCCCTGCTCATGCTTCGGATCTCTGAAGCCACGATTGTCATGGTTGCCGAGAGCCATCTGAAGAGGAATGCTCTCAACAACGCCCTGCATTCCCTCAAATGTGCCGTTCCACTGAATTTCATGCTGGCCGCAGTTTGTGTTGTCACCACCGGTGAGAATAAATCTTGCATCGGGATTTTCGGCAAGAACCTTTTTGAGAATTCCCGTAAAATACGAATAATCGGGATTTATCAGGTCTCCCTTCTGCTGGTCGGAAATGCAGATAAACTTAAACTTTGTGAGATTCTCCGGCTCTGTTGTGAAGCTGAATTCATCACTTCTGTGCTCATCATCACCGCAGGTGTAAAAATACTTTGTATCGGGTTTAAGCCCCGTGAGCTTTGCCCAAAACATATTGCTGATGTCAATATCGCTCTTGAAAACATCGGTGTCGGCGTTGGTGCGCTTAACCTCGTCCGAGCCGTCCTCATGATAAAGAACATAGCCGTTTTTTACGTCAATGCTTGTTCTCCAGGTTACATTCATTGTTGTTTTCGCATCGTCTGCGATGCTGATGAAAATATGATCGGGTTGGGGCTTAGAGCCTCTTAACGGTTTTGTTGACATAAATTTGCCTCCTTATGATATACTCGAATCGTTTATAACAATCGTTGACTGCTGTCTGTTAGGTGAATCGCAGAAAGCTTTCACTGTCGCCATAGCTTCCGCCGCTTCAAAAAATGAAATATCGCTGTTTGAGTCAAGGTTTGAAAGCAGCTTTTGATAAATCTTTGAACCGTTTGCAGCATTCTCGTCGGTTATATAGCTGTCAAGCATTGCACAAATCAGCTTACCCTGAATTCTCATTCCGTCCGAACCGAGAGTTTTGCAATATCTGAAATATTTTATAAGTGTTTCGCCCTTAATCGTTTGATTGCCCTTTGTCAGAATCAATGTATAATTATTGCTTCTGTATTCAATTCGGTTATCGACCGTATATTCAAGTCCGTCCATATAGTTAATGGCAAGTGCAAAGGTCTCGGCATTCGAACCGACATATTTATTGATTTTCACATTCTCTTTCTGCTCAATAACCGAAACAAGCTTGCCGGCACCGCCCTCCTTAAGGGTCTGTACATAGCTTTTGCCGTCGGCAGACTTACCGTCGGGATTCAGCGGACGGTCCTTGAGAATACAGTTATCCATATCCGCTTCGATTATGTGAATAAAATACATTTCCGAATAGTCATTTGCCGAACAATATACAAGAAAATTTGTTTTTCCGCTCAACTTGGTCGGCGAAACAGGCTGACCATCAGTTGTAGTTTCGCTCAAGTCGGTTGTTGTCTCCTTAGAAAAAATGCTTTTTAGCGAAATTTCATTGTGCTTAAGTATAACAACTGCCGAAACAGAGCCGAACACAACGGCGAAAGCAAGAAAAGCCAAAAAGAATCTCAAAAGATCGCCTTTCTTGTCCTGCTTGCTTGTTTTAAATTTGTGGCCTCTTAATGCCATTATATCACTTTCTTTTCAAAATTACTGTTGATTTTTCTTCAATATCCACCATATTGGCAGCAACTCTGCCGTTGCCGAGAAGGTCATATGCGTCGCACCATTCGGACTTAACGTAATATGTTATCGGGTGCGGATTGCTGCTTGAAATAACAAGTATTGCTTCATCATCATTCTTCCTCGAGAAAGCAACGCAACCGGCAACTGCGGAAAGAATTTCAAACTTTCCGTCCTTGAAAACGGAATTCTTGCTTCTTATCTCCCCGAGCTTTTTGTACCATTCTACAAGCTCTTCATTTTCCTTGCCCCAAGGGTAGCAGCGGCGGTTAAACGGGTCTTTATAGCCCTGCATACCTGCCTCATCACCGTAATAAATCGTCGGCACACCCGGCAAAGCGAACTGCATTGCCGAGGCAGCCATGAGAAGCTTCATGCCGTAACGGTATTCCTTTTCGTCAAGGGAATGAGTGCTCTGCCACCTTCTGTCACGGTAAGCACAGCTTTCCCCTGCAAGTGCCGTAATCGCTCTCATTGTGTCGTGGGTCGAAATATGATTCATCAGCACATCAAGCACTTCCTTTGGATAGTTCTCAACTATGCTCATAACTCTTGAAGCAAAAAGCTCTGCGTTGGCGTCACGGATAAAATCAATGACTGCTCCTGCGAACGGATAGTTCATTACACTGTCAAGCTGTTCACCGAGAAGATAACGGCGAAGTTTACCATAGCTCGATTTGTTTGAAGCATCCTCCCAGACCTCACCGAGAACAAGACAGTCGTTTTTTTCTTCCTTGACCGCCTTACGGAACTCATCAAGGAATTCGTCGGGAAGCTCATCGGCAACGTCAAGCCGCCAGCCCGATGCACCGAGCCTGAGCCACTTGCGAGCGATACCGTTTTTTCCTGTTATATATTCGATGAAATCGGGATTATCCTCGTTGACCTCGGGCAAAATCTTAATGCCCCACCAGCTCTCATAATCGTCCGGCCATTTATTGAACTTGTACCAGTTGTAATAAGGCGAGTTTTCCGACTGATATGCGCCGATGCTGTCATAGCGTGAATAGCGATTGAAATATTTGCTGTCATCGCCCGTATGGCTGAAAACGCCGTCAAGCATGATTTTTATGCCAAGCTTTTCCGCCGATTGGCAAAGTGATTTAAAATCCCTCTCCGTGCCGAGCATCGGGTCGATTTTTTCATAATCAGCCGTATCATAACGATGATTGCTCTGTGCCTCAAAAATAGGGTTAAGATAGATACATGTCACGCCGAGTGACTTGAGATAGCCGAGCTTCTGCTCAATTCCTTTCAGGTCGCCGCCAAAATAGTCATTGTTGAGCACCTTGCCCTCGGCGGTCGGGATCCAGTATGGGTCGCCGTCCCTGTCGGTTCGCAAAACTCTGTCCGAGGGAACATTCTGCTTCTTTGTGCCCGAAAAAGCGAAGCGGTCGGGAAAAATCTGATAAATTATTCCGCCCTTAAGCCATTCGGGAGTGTGAAAATTCTTATCGTAAACCGTGAGCTGCCAGTCGTCGCCCTCACCCTTGATTGCGGCAAGTCCGTTACCGACGTGGTAAATTCGGCTTGTACCCCACGATGTGTCATATTCAAAATGGTACTTGTAAAGTGCAGCGTCTTCGGCGGTAAAATCAATCTTCCACCATTCCTCGCCGACGCCCTCCATGCAGTCCCATTGCATGTTAATATAGCTGTACTGCGCATCCTCTGCTTTTTTAATGACCAGCTTCGCGGCATGGCAGCAAAAATCACGGGGCAGAATTATGCGAAATGTGACCGTTTGACCGGTTTTCACTGCCCCGAAAATGCTTTTGTGATATTCTAATCTTGAGTTATACGGAATGTACATCAATTTGTGGTTCCCTTGCTGCCCGTCGTAATTTCATCGGGCGTTTTTGTGACAATATTTTCAAAATATTTCTTGTCGATTTCCGTTTTATCCTCGGAAACGGTCGTCTTTTCCTCAACGTACGGTGCTTCGGAAATTTCAAGCAAAGCGTCCGTTATAAGGAAACCCGCAACAACGAACACAACAAAGAAAACAGCAATAACAATATACTTCACCACAGGCATCCAGGAGCTTTTTCTGTCCGTGCTGATGAAATATTTCTTATTGTCGCTGTAAGAGGAGCGGAACTCCGTTATGCTGCGGCGACGTTTATTATATTTTTGGTATTTTTCCATGCTTTTACTCCCGAGAGCGGCATATAATATAATGTCGGCTCTTAAATTGGATTTACCATATTTTGATGGTTGAATACCGATTTTAACGGTCATATACTTTAATTAACGAGTTTATGAGGAGATGCGAAAATGGATATTCAACCGATAAGTAACAATAAATTTATAGTCGGTTTAACCTGTGACGAGATGAAGGACCTTGATATTACATATGACGATATGGACTATTCAAACATTGAAACAAGGCGTGTAATCTGGACGATTCTCGACACCGTTCGCCGTGATACGGGGCGTGATGTTGACCCCTCGGGCAACCTGATGATTGAGGCTGCGCCGGATACCGACGGCGGTTGTCTTCTGATGTTCACCGTTGCAAGCGGTTTGAACAAAAAGAGAGAAACCGTTATCTCAAAGGCAAACCCTACACGAATTTATGAGTTTGAAAATCTTGATAATCTACTCGATTTTATGCGATTTCTGCCCGACAATTCCCGACGGATATTTACAAAAGAAAGCAAATATCGACTTGAGATTCCGACAGAAACAGCGAACGGGCTTCAGCGCATACTCAATGAATACGCAAAATTCGTCGGCAAAAGCAAACTTGCCGCCGCCCACACTTATGAGCATTGGAGAGAGCTTTAACCTCTCAACGCTTCAATTGTTTTCGCAGGGTCGGATGAGCCGAAAATCGCACTGCCGGCAACAAGAACGTTTGCACCTGCTTCAATGGCGATCGGTGCGGTCACTTCGGAAATTCCGCCGTCAACCTGGATATCAATATCGATTCCACGCTCTGCACATTCCTTGCGCAGGGCGACAATTTTGTCCATCATGTCTCCCATGAATTTCTGACCGCCAAAGCCGGGTTCGACAGTCATGATAAGAACCATGCTCAGCTTGTCAAGATAAGGGAAAACGGTCTCAACAGGCGTGTTCGGCTTGACGGCAAGACCTGCCTTACAGCCGCCCGAAATAATTTTATCTATCGTCTTTTCAATCGGCGAATCGGATTCAACGTGAAAATCAATTATATCCGCACCCGCCTTGACAAAATCGTCAACATATTTAAGCGGCTCGCTTATCATCAAGTGACAGTCGAATACCTTGTCGCTGCACTTTCTTATGCACTTTACAACAGGTGCACCGAAGGTAAGGTTCGGCACAAAATGGCCGTCCATAACATCAATATGAATCCAGTCTGCACCGCAGGCATCCATGCGAGCGGTTTCCTCCCCCATTTTTGAAAAATCGCATGAGAGAATCGAAGGAGCGATAAGTATCATAAGAAGCACCCTTTACTATACATAATTAAATATATTATATTATTAAATGCACCCGAGGTCAAGAAAAATCGGACGCATTTTTATAATGTAATCGATAATTAAAGATATTTTTTAATTTCCGAAAGTGAACGCACGGTGAAATCGGGCAAATCGGAGCTTTCATTCGTTAAATTGTGGTCATACCAGCAGGTTTTCATCCCGTATCTTGCACCGCCCTCAATATCGGCGGTCAGCGAATCGCCTATCATCACCGTTTCCGACGGAGCAACCGGGCTGATTTTTTCAAAGCACCGCTCAAAGAATTCCTTTTTCGGCTTTGAAAAGCCTATCTGCTCCGATATAAAAATCCGGTCGAGATATCCGGTCATTCCTGCGTTGTTGAGCCGCTTAATCTGCTGCGCAGACGAAGCGTTGCTTGCTGCACAGACGAGATATTTGCCGTGAAGATATTTGAGAAGGTCAAGCGCACCGTCAACAGGCTCGGCACTCTCGGTCAAATGAGAATAAAACGCATTTTCAAACTCAATGCCGTCAACGTCAATCCCGAGCAGTGCAAAAATCATATTCCAACGGCAGGCATAAAGCTCCTCTTTTGTCAATTCGCCCTTTTCGATTCTGAGCCAAAGGCGGTTATTTATCATATTAAAAGTGTCGAACATTGATTTTTCAAAGTTAAGTTTGTAATCTTCAAACGCCTTTTGCATCGACCAAAGGGCACATTTATTAAAATCAAGAAGAGTATTGTCAATGTCAATAAAAACAGCTTTGATATTATCCATAAAATCACCTTATTTATTGTAGCATATTTTACGGCAGTTTTCAAATAAATAAATTTTGCAAAGCAATGTTTACAGACCCCAAAAATGCACAATCAGTATTGAATTTTCAACACCTTTTTTCTACTTGACAATTATAAATTTCAGTGTTACAATGCGAAGCATAAACGCAATGACATGGAATATTAAGCGCAAAACTCCTCACAGAGAGATGCCATAGGCTGAAAGGCATCAGGAAAGTTAAACGCCGAACTCGCCATCGAGCGGCTGTGCCGAACACAACAAGTAGGTTCAGACGGAAGTAACCGTTACATTGCAGGAATATGAAGTATTCCATGAGTGCATTCCGATAGGAATGAAAAAGAGTGGTACCACGGAAGTTTGTCCTTTCGTCTCTTATGTTCAAAGCAGGAGACGGGAGGACTTTTGTTTATAACAAACTCAGAAAGGCGGCTTGATGTTATGTCAGAATACAATTCAAATTACAGTCTTTATCTTCCGAGCTATTCAATCGGCCCCGATTGCTACAAGGAGATACCGTATGTTACACGTTTCTTCGGCAAGACTGCCGCAGTCATCGGCGGCAAGACGGCAATGTCGAAGGCTAAAAATGCCCTGATTGAAGGGGTTAAAGGCTCAGATGTCAAGCTTCTTGATTTTATCGAATATGGCGGCAATTCAACATACGAAAACGGCGATGCACTTATCGCAAATCCGACCGTACAAAAAGCCGATATGCTTTTCGCTGTAGGCGGCGGACGTGCCTGCGACACGGTTAAATATGTTGCCGACAAGCTCGACAAGCCGCTGTTCACCTTCCCGACGGTCGGTTCAAACTGTGCCTCGGTTACGGCAATTTCCGTCATCTACAATCCCGACGGTTCATTCAGGGATTACTATTATCCGAAGCTTGCAAATCATTGCTTTATCAATTCCGCAGTCATTGCCGATTCACCCGAAAGGCTTTTATGGGCAGGCATCGGCGACGCACTCAGCAAGGAATACGAAGCTGTTTTTTCATCTAAGGACGATACTCTTTTCCACACGCCGCTCATGGGCAGACAGGTCAGCCGCATTTGCACCGATCCCCTGATTGAATACGGCACTCAAGCACTTGAATCTATCAGAGAGAAAAAGCCCTCGTTTGCACTCGATCAGGTAATTCTTGACATCATTGTTTCAACCGGAATTGTCTCCAATATGATGACAACCGTTGACAGCTATTACTACAATTCAACTCTTGCACATTGCATTTATTACGGCGCAACCGTTACGGAACACGGCCACAGCCACCTGCACGGCGAAATTGTTTCGCTCGGCGTCCTTTGTCTTTTACAGTATGAAGGAAGATCGGATGAGGTTGAGCGCATTATGAAATTCAACAGCTCTATCGGGCTCCCTGTTTGCTTCGACGATATTGAAATCGGCGAAAGTGAATTTGATAAGATGGCAGATAAGTTTGTTCAGACAACGGAATGGGCACACATGCCGAAAGGAGTTACACGGGAAGCATACATTGATTCCATGAAAAAGCTGAACGAAATCGGCAGGGAATTCAAGAAAAATAAATAATGCATAATATAAAGGGCTGTAAATCAAAAGCAAATTGCTTTACGATTTACAGCCTGATTTTTTATTTTGTTTCAATATAATACGGACAGATGTCCTCGTAATGTCCGTCGTCCATTCTGAAGCCGCCGGGAATTGTGCCGAGCTGTTTGAACCCGATTCTCTCATAAAGGTGTCTTGCATGAATATTCGTCGCAACAACCGCATTGAATTGAAGAATTCCGAATCCGTGCGCTTTTGCCTGAACAACACAGTCACGAACCAGCTTTTCACCGATATGCAATCTCCTGCTTTCAAGCGAAACGGCATAGCTTGCGTTTGCGATATGGCCGCATCTGCCGATATTGTTCGGGTGAAGGATGTACATTCCGTAGATCTTGCCGTCCTCGCCGACCGCAACGCCGCAATAGGTTTGCTGAGCAAAAAAATCTTTTGCACCCTCATCCGTGAGATCTTCCTCCTGAGGAAAAGCAATGCCCTCGTCAACAACCTCGTTCCATATATCTTTCATAGCGGGAATATCGTCCGCACCGTATTTTCTTACAACAATATTTTTCACGGTAATATCCTCTTCATATCAATAACATTCTGTCATTGTCAAGGTCACGTCCTGCCTCTTCCTTGAATTTTTGAAGCAGATCGGGAACTGTAAGAGCCTTTCTTTCCTCGCCCGAGGTGTCCATGATAATCCGGCCGTTGTTCATCATTATTGTTCTGTTGCCAAGCTCAAGAGCCGACTGCATATTATGGGTAATCATCATGCAGGTAAGCTTGTTTTCGGCAACGATTTTTTCTGTCAGGGAGAGAACTTTTTCCGCCGTTCCGGGATCAAGAGCCGCCGTGTGCTCATCAAGAAGAAGCAGCTCCGGCGGATTGAATGTCGCCATCATAAGGGTAAGAGCCTGTCGCTGGCCGCCGGAAAGAAGTCCGACGGGCTGGCTCATTCTGTTTTCCAGTCCCATATCAAGCAATGCGACACGCTCACGAAAAGCCTTTTTGTCCGCCTTTGAAACATGGCTGAGCCAACCGCCTCTGCCTGCGGCAAGGGCAAGGTTTTCTTCAACCGTCATTCCCGGTGCACTGCCCTTCATCGGGTCCTGAAAGAGTCTGCCGATTTTTCTTGCACGCTTATGCTCGGGCATGAGCGTTATATCCCTGCCGTTCAATTCAATCTTGCCGCTGTCAACAATAAACGTTCCGGCAATCGCATTGAAAAGCGTTGATTTGCCGGCACCGTTCGCTCCGATAACAGTGATAAAATCGCCGTCGTTGACCTTGAGCGAAATGTCGTTGAGAGCTTTTTTGGCATCAGTAGTTCCGGAATTAAAGGTAATGGAAATGTTTGAAATATTAAGCATTACGCAGTCCTCCTTCCGAAACGCTGATCAATCCTACGCTTTAAGAAAGGGAACCTTGTCTTGAGGTAAGGAATCGAAATTGCAAGCACAACGATAACCGACGAAACGAATTTGAGCATGAATGCCGGCATGTCGAAGCGGAGGGCAATGGTATAAACAAGTCTGAAAACGAATGCACCGAGAACCATTCCTACAATCTGAAGAGGAATCTTCTTTCTGCCGAGGAAAACGTTACCGATAAGCAGGGAAGCAAGTGCAATCGTAACCATACCCGTGCCGATATCAATGTTGACAGACTTCTGCGACTGAGCAAGCAGACATCCCGAGAGAGCAGTGAACGAGTTCGCAATGCAAAGGCCGACGATCGTTGTGAAAACGGGATTGATTGACGACGAACGAACCATATCGGGATTGTTGCCGGTTGCACGAATCGCAAGTCCGAGCTTCGTTCTCAGGAAAAGCGCAAGAAGAACACCGACGATAATAACCGCAAGCAATGCGACAATCAGCTTATACTGCTCCATGAACGGAGTATTTCTGAGCAAATCGAGTGCTTTGGTGAAAACGGTGTCGGTTTTGTTGAGATTAAGGATCGATGAATTGCCCATGACGGCAATGTTGATTGAATACAGTGCCGTATTGACAATGATACCCGCCAGCAGGCTGTTAACGCCCATTTTCGTCTGAAGAAAAGCAGTGATGAAGCCCGATGCAATACCTGCCGCCATAGCAGCGGGAAGTGCAAGAAACGGATGACCGGAGAGTGTAACGACCGCACCGACGGTTGCCCCAAGAGTGAAGCAGCCGTCGGTCGATAAGTCGCATACATTAAGCATCGAATAGCTCAGATAAAGTGCAATTACGGTAAGTGCGCTTATGAGTCCAAGCTCGGATGCGGTTTGAATAAGTGCTAAAACAGAACCCAGCGACATAAGTTAAGTTCCTTTCCGAATAATTATTTCTGTCCGTCGAAGCTTTCGGCGGTCTTGATTTTTTCAACCTTTGTGCAATGCGGAGCAATCGTCTTTGCAATCTCGTCATAATTCATACCGAGCTGCGAGCAGATATCCGTGTTGATTGTAGCCGTACCGTTGTCAAAAGTCTTTACCGCAAGCTTCGCAGGGTCTTTGCCGTCGAGAAGAATTTCGGCAACCATATTTGCAGTCTCTTTGCCGAGGTTGACATAATCAACGCCGTAGCCCATGAAAGCACCGTTGAGAGCAAACGAATCGGCACCTGTGAAATGCGGAATACCCGCCTTGGCAAAAATCTCATATATCGAAAGTTCGGCAACCATTATGGAGTTATCAGTCGGAGTGAAAACAGCGTCGACTTTATCCGCAACAAGAGCCTGAGCGGCAAGAGAAATCTCATCGACGGTTTTACCTGTTTTTTCAACATAAGCGATACCCTTTTTATCGAGGTACTCCTTAGCGGATTTGATCGCAGCTTCGGACGAATCCTGTCCGACATCGTAGAGGAGGCCTACTTTTTTGATGTTCGGCTTTGTCTCAAACATTATGTTCATAACCGAACTTGTGTCAAGATAATCCGAAGTTCCGGTGATGTTTGCACCCGGAGCTTCAAGTGAATCAACGAGCTTTTTCGAGAGAGGATCGCTTACCGCAGAGAATACTACCGGAAGCTTTTTCCCCTCGGTTGCGCTCTGCATTGCCATTGCAACCGGAGTGGCTATACCGACCATAAGGTCAACATCGTCGGCAATGAAATTTGAAACGATTTGGTTGAGAACATTGCTGTCGGCATTGCTGTTCTGATATTTCACATCAAAGGTTACTCCCCTTTCCTTGCCGATAGCGGCAAGCTGAGCCTGAATGCTTTCGGCAATCTGGTTGAGAGAAGCATCGTTTGCATAGTTGCAAAGTCCGATTGTGTATGTGCTTTTGTTTGTGTCTTTGGTAGCTGTACCGCAAGCGGTGAGAGTTGCGAGAATGAGTATGGCACAAAGTGCAAGAGAAATAAACTTTTTCATGATAATATCAACCTTTCTGAATTTGAAAAAAATATTGTGTTTAGTCTTTTAATATGTTCAAAGCAAAGATTCAATCGGCGCTCCTGCGCCAAAGCTTAGTCAATAAAATCATAATAAAACCTCCCGTGAAAATAAAAAAATCCCGTCCCTGCAATTTCTTGCCGGGACAGGAATAAAAATCATATCCTGTGGTGCCACCCTGCTTGACGCTTCCGCATCCACTCTGACGTACTAACCATACGTTGACTCTTGTTTACGGAGAGTCACCTCCGTCTCACATACTCCGAAGCATTACTTCGTTTCCGCTCGCCCTCGAAAGTCCATTCGATTAAATCTTCTTCTGCCGCAATCCCACCGCCTGCGGCTCTCTGAAAGAACAGTGTTAAAATCTACTCACTCTTTCTCATCGGTTTAGACGCATTATACTACCGAAAAATTCGGTTGTCAATAGTTTTTTTAAATTTTTCGGAATTTTTTCTTTAATCAGTCATTGCCGAAGAAAGCTTCGTGAACTGCGGAAACAGCCTTGTCGGCATCCTTCTCGTCGATAAGCACGGAAATCTTAATCTCGCTCGTTGAGATTGTCTGAATATTGATTCCCTTGCCGTAGAGAGCCTCGAACATCTTTGAAGCTGTACCCGGATGAGTTTCCATGCCTGCACCGACAACCGAAACCTTAGCAACCGTATTGTCGCTGAATACCTTAGCGTCGCCGATGAACGGAAGAGCCTTGATGCACTCAACCGCTTCCTCTTCATTTGCCATGCTTACGGTGAAAACAATATCCTTTGTGTTGTCTCTGCCGACGGACTGGAGAATGATATCAACATTTATGTTGTTCTTTGCAAGCTGTGAGAAAACCTTGAATGCGATTCCCGGAACATCCTCAACGCCTACGATAGAAATTTTTGATACGTCCTTATCTTTTGTTACGCCTCTGACTAACATCTTTTCCATTTTAGTGGTCTCCTTTACGATTGTTCCCGGAATCGGGTTAAGGCTTGAGATAACTTCAAGCTCAACATTATATTTCTTTGCCATTTCGACCGAGCGGTTGTTAAGAACCTGTGCGCCGAGCGTTGCAAGCTCGAGCATCTCGTCATATGTGATTTCCTGGAGTCTGCGTGCACCCTTTACCTTACGGGGGTCTGCGGTATAAACACCGTCAACGTCGGTAAAGATCTGGCATCTGTCGGCATTGAGAGCTGCCGCAATGGCAACTGCACTTGTATCCGAGCCGCCACGGCCGAGGGTCGTCATGTCCTGATATTTGTTAAGTCCCTGGAAGCCCGCAACAACAACGATCTTACGATTATCAAGCTCGGTTCTGATTCTGTCTGTCTCAACCTTTTTGATTCTCGCAGCGGAGTAAACGGAATCGGTGCGGAATCCTGCCTGCCAGCCGAGAAGCGAAATTGCCGGACAGCCCAGCTCATCAATAGCCATTGCAAGCAAAGCAATTGAAATCTGTTCGCCTGCCGCCATGAGCATATCCATTTCTCTCTTTGAGTTGTGATGGCTTATTTCCTTAGCCTTTGCGATAAGATCATCCGTTGTATCGCCCTGAGCGGAAACAACGACAACAACATCATTGCCCTTTTTGTAGGTGTCGGTTACAATTTTTGCAACGTTCATGACACGCTCTGTGTTGGCGACCGAGCTGCCGCCGAATTTCTGAACTATAAGTCCCATAATCAATTCACCACTTTATATCTATAATTAATAATTAACTACCCTGATTGTTGAAAGCACATTGATGTTCTCCATCTCACCGAGCTTTGCTCTGAGCGTGCCCTCTTTATCCTCCGGCGTAACGAATGCAAATTCGTCCTCGGGAGCATTCTCCCTTGAAAGAACCTTGATATCGCCGAAAAGCTCCTTGGCCTTACCGAGTGCACATTCCTTACAGCCTGTTGCACGAACATAAAGAGCCGTTTCAACCTCATTACAATCGACGAGCGAACCGTCAACCGCCTTATCCCAGCTTATGCCCTTATTGCGTCCGATGTGCTGCGCACAGTCAATCATATCGGCAACAACGGCACTTGCCGTTGCCATTTTGCCTGCACCTTGGCCGTAGAAAGCGACATCGCCGACCGCATTGCCTCGAATAAGAACGGAATTGAACACTCCGTTAACCCCGGAAAGGATGCTTGAATCGGAAACAAATGCAGGCGAAACCATTGCCGACGTCTTATCACCGATTTTTTTCGCTCTGCCGAGAAGTTTAATTACGCCGCCCCATGAGCGTGCATAATCAACATCCTCGAGCGTAATTTTTGTTATTCCCTCGGTATAAACCGATTTGGGATAGATATGCTTGCCAAAGCAAAGAGCGGCAAGAATACAAATCTTGCGGCACGCATCGAAGCCTTCGATATCGGCCGTCGGATCCTTCTCGGCGTAACCGTTATCCTGAGCCAGTTTGAGAGAGTCCTCAAAGCTCATCGAATCAAAAATCATCTTTGAAAGAATGAAATTCGTCGTGCCGTTGAGTATGCCGGCAACCTCGGTTATCTCATTCGCGGCAAGGCACTGAATAATTGGGCGCAGAACCGGAATTCCGCCGCCGACGCTCGCCTCAAACATGAAGTTTACATTATTCTCCCTTGCCAATTCAAGCAGGATATCGCCCTTTTCGGCAACAAGCTCCTTGTTTGATGTGACAACGGATTTGCCTGCCTTTAAGCAGGATGAAACGAATTCAAAGGCCGGGTGAAGTCCGCCCATGGCCTCTGCGACAATTTTAACATCGCCGTCGTTAAGAATAACATTGAAATCGTCAATTATTTTATCTTCGTTTTTGTCGCCGGGAAATTTTCTGAGATCAAGGATATACTTGACATTCATTTTTTCTCCGCCGATTTTTTTTGTGATTTTCTGCTCGTTGAGCGAAATAACTTCCGCCACTCCCGAGCCGACAACACCGTAGCCTAAAACAGCTATGTCCATTGTTTTCAACTCCCTGATACGTTTAAACGATATAATCAATTTAGTTTATCATAAAAGTGTCAAATAATAAAGAGTTTTTTTAAATTTTTTCATTTTTTATTTGCATTCTTCTTTTTTATGGTATAATATATTCAGTACAAGGCACTTTGTGTAATTTTTTTGAAGTGAGGTTAATTATGGATAAAGCCGAAGTAAGACGCAAAAAAATAATCAACATAGTCTATTATGCTATAGTATTAGGTTTAGCATACTTGTTCTTGAAATACTGCTTCTCGATGTTTGCGCCGTTCCTTATCGCATTTTTCATTGCGATAATTGTGCAAAGGCCGACAAACTTCATAACAAGAAAGACCAAAATAAAAAAAGGCTTAACCGCAACAATTCTCGTTCTTCTGTTATATTTGGTAATTGCAGCCCTGATTTCACTTATCGGCGTTAAACTCGTCGACGGAATAAAAAGTCTTATAGCTTTCATTCAATCGAAGCTGACAGATATTCCGACATTGATTGAAAATATCAAGAACTGGTCGCTGAACACTATTAGATTCTTGCCTGACGGCCTTGAAGCAAAAGCAACTCAGTCGATGATACCGTTTTTTGATGCTCTCAAGGAAAAGAGTGCCAGCGAAATTGCAAGCTTTATCGTAAACAAGGCGTCAAACGGCGAGAAGTTCTCACTTGCAAGCCTTTCAACTCCGCTCAGCGGAATTTGGAGCACCGCCAAGCAGATACCGTCCGCCTTTGTTGCCGTTATGATAGCGATAGTTTCCTCCTGCTTTATGGCGGTTGACTATGACCGGCTTGTTATATTTATCAAGGGTCAGATTTCGGAGGAAAATGAAGGTAAGCTTTCCGCAACCAAGCGAATTGTATTTAAATCACTCGGAAAACTTATAAAATCATATGTTCTTATTATTTGCATAACGGGAATTGAGATTTTTGTCGGATTGAATATCCTTACACTTATCGGAATTTACAAGGACGGCAACATTGTTGCACTGTCGCTGATAATCGCCGTGCTTGACATTCTTCCCGTTATCGGAACGGGCACATTCATGGTTCCGTGGGCGCTTTACAGTCTGATAACCGGCAAGGTCGGATTAGCAATAGGACTGTTTGTTGTCTATGCAATTATCTATGTTGTAAGACAGATAATAGAGCCGAAAATCGTCGGCGGAACGGTTGATTTGCCGTCGTTCGTCACCCTTATGGGTATGTATATCGGTTCACAACTGTTCGGATTTATCGGAATCTTCCTTGTACCGATTCTTATAATCATCGTCAAGCTTCTCAACGATGAGGGAATTATCCACCTTTGGAACAACAGCGATGCGTTTGAAGATGAAGTTTCCTCCGAGCCTAAAATCAAGCTCCCGAAGCTGTCATTTACGAAGAACAAAAAGAAATAAATTAAACGCACCCCGAGCTGGGGTGCGTTTTTTTCGCCTATCAAAATACTTATATCACGAAGATGTTATTCTACGCCCCTGTAAAGGAGTCCTCTTGTGAATTCTCCGTGCGGCTTCTTTGAGCCTTTGATATAATCATGAATCACAAGCGATGTCTTTTCCTTATTCTCGTCCGTGAAATAGAGAAGCATGAAATCCATGTTTCTTATCTCACTGAGTCTGTCCGCCATATAGACGGGAACGCTGTTGAGAATCTCGCTGCATCCCGAGCGGCAGTCAATCGGAAAATCAATCCCCCTGCGGTCGGTCAGCTTACCCGAACGCCTACATTCGGCGCAGGATTTGCCGTTCTTCTGCGGACAATTTCTCGTCAGCATCAACGGCAGTCTGCCATAAGCAAAAACGCCCCTCGGTGCATCTCCGCCGATTGCCTGAGCCTGAGCCAACGTCAGCTCCGGCGAAAGCAGGATTCTGTTCACGCCCATATTTTCAAGTGTTTTAACGGAAAGTGAATTAAACACATTTGAACCGATAAAAGCATTCGGCTTCATCCCCGCCTTTTGGATCAGTGCAATACCGTCAAGCGTGCCCGCCCATGCCTCGGTTATACCGAATTCCTTTGCGTTTTTCAGCTTCTCGAGAATTTTTTCATCATCCGAGAAAATTCCTCTCGGAACTTCAACGCTGACTCTGAGCGATTTTTTAACTTTCCGTTCATCGCCCAGCGGCACAATAACCTGCTCTATATAATCCCAATTTTCGGGTATATTATCAATGTCGGCAAAGCGGCAGATAAGTCGTTTTTTGCCCGGAACATGAGGTTGTATTTTAATAAATTCGGGAGTGAAGCTTTTCACCTGAGCCTTGTCCTCGTCAAGCTTCTCGATAACCTCTCGACGCAGCCTGTTAAGCTCCGAAACCGGGATAAAAAGTCCGTCATCAAGCTCGATATCAATATCGCCGCAGACAAATCTTGTTCCGCCAACCTTTGAGAGCTGATTATAAACGGCCTCGGCAGTCGTTGCCTTATTCATTGCAAGCTGCGGTATATCGCCCTCGGCGAAAACGTTTTTCGTTCCTGCCCTTGCGGCAAGCGATATTGGTTCATCTTTCAAAGCCGTAAAAGCAAAATCAACAACAGTATCCGCTTTTTCCTTTTCATAGAGCTTTTCAAGCTTTTTGAGAACGCCCGAAGCCGCCGTAACATCATCCTTGCGGCGAATTCCGAACATATCGTAACCAAGCTTGTTTCTGTAATATCCGTCTGTGAATCCGGAACGTGAAAATACGGAGCGCAAATCGTCTCTGAGTGCATTATCGGCCACTCCGTCAACGCTGTTGCGGCAAGCCTTGACAGCGGCGGCAACGTATTCCGGACGCTTCATCCGTCCCTCAATTTTAAAGGAGCAAACGCCCATTTCCGCCATTTCGGCGATATAATCAATAAGAGAAAGGTCTTTTAAGCTTAGATCATGCCCCGTTCCGTTTTCAACTCCGAAAGGCAGACGGCATGGCTGAGCACAAGCTCCCCTGTTGCCGCTCCGTGAGCCGAGAACGGCACTGAAAAGGCATTGGCCGGAAACACACATGCAGAGTGCGCCGTGCACAAAGCATTCAAGCTCAATAGGTGAATTTTCGCAAAGCTTTTTGATTTCCTCTTTTGACAATTCACGAGGAAGAACAGCACGGGTAAAGCCGAGCTTTTTAAGTCTTTTGAGACCTGCGGCGGTCTGAACGGACATCTGGGTTGAAGCGTGGAGCGGCATCTCGGGTGCATTTCTGTGAATAAGCTCTGCAAGTCCGATATCCTGTACTATAATTGCGTCAACTCCCGATTCGCACGCAAGTCGAACCGCTTCCTGTGCTTTTTCAAGTTCGCCGTCCGAAACGAGCGTATTAAGCGTAAGATGGACCTTCACGTTATGCTTGTGGCAATACGCAACAGCTTCTTTTAGCTGATCATCGTCAAAATTTTCCGCACTTCGCCTTGCATTGAGGCCTTTGATGCCAAGATAAACGGCATCCGCTCCGCTGCGAACTGCTGCAATAAGCGCCTGTGGTGAACCGGCAGGCGCAAGAATTTCAGGTTTTATCATAACATTTCCTTTTCTTCGAGACTGCGACGAATGCTTCTGAGGTCTCTTGTCATGCGCTCGGCTTCACGGCGAGCCATTTCAGCCTCCGTCTTTGCCTTTGCGGCATCCTCCATATACATCTGAATCTGAGACTTAAGAAATTCGTTTGATTTTTCCGCTTGTTTAAGTCTGTCGGCATAGTCAAGGGCACTGAGAACTGCCGCCTGAACCTGAGAAAGTCTCGGATGATCATGGATAAGTCCTGTTATTTCGTCATCCAAATCCTCGCCGAGATTTTTCATATAAGCGATTTCCTCATCAGTCGTGATATAATAGTCCAGTCCTCCGATCGTGAGTCTGACTTTGTTTTTTCCCATAACTATACCTCCGCAGAATAATTGCACATAACTTCGCAAATATTAAGATTATGAAGGTATTATACTATAAATTTCATTTTCGATAAAGGGTTTTTTCGCATTTTTTTGACATTATTTGTTTTGTCGGCTTGATTATTTTTTGCTATTGCATTGAATAAGGCTCTATATTTTGTTCAAAATTTATATTTATTTTTCTATTTTGCCTAAATGATTAATATTTTTCGTTGAAGTGCATAAAATACAGACTTGAATTTCGTATAAGCAAATTCAAATAAGGTGTTGTATTTTTCTGAGAAATAGTATAAAATAAAATAAGCAAATACCAGTCAGGAGGCTTTTGATGAATTATAAACTTACAAAAAAGGAAGCTAAGGAGCTTATTGTTAATAAGCTTTCCCATTTCTACGGCGTTTCACCCGAGGAAGCTACCTATGAACATTACTACAAGGCGATTGCCCTCATTCTTCGTGATATGATGATGCAGGGCAGAAAAGAATTCCACAATGAGGCAAAGAAATCCGATTCAAAGAAAATCTACTATCTTTGCATGGAATTTCTCATGGGTCGTTCGCTCAAGAACAACCTTTACAATCTTAATCTAACCAAAACAATGGAATCCGCTCTCAAGGATTTCGGCATAAAGCTTGATAAACTTTACGATTGCGAGCCTGACGCAGGTCTCGGCAACGGCGGTCTCGGCAGACTTGCCGCCTGCTACCTTGACGGTCTTGCAAGTCAGGGCTATTATGCAAAGGGCTATTCAATTCTCTACGAATACGGCATTTTTAAGCAGAAGCTTGTTGACGGCTGGCAGACTGAGCTGCCCGATTTCTGGCTTCCGGGCGGAGAGGTTTGGCTTGTTCCTCATGAGGAAGAGGCTGTTGATATCCTCTTCGAGGGCTGGGTCGACGAGAGCTGGGATAGCCAGTATCACCACGTTGAGCAGCGTGACTGCAACACGGTAAAGGCTATCCCCTACGATATGTTCGTTTCGGGCAAGGACGGCAAGGGCATCAGCGTTCTCCGTCTTTGGAGTGCAAAGGCACCCGGACTTGACATGGATATGTTCAACCAGGGCGATTATATGCGTGCAATGGAGCAGAACGCAATGGCAGAGGTTATCAGCAAGGTTCTCTACCCGTCCGATAACCATCCGGAGGG
>ERZ779941.104-NODE-104-length-46850-cov-5.448616_pt1 | contig 46850 bp, 48 predicted proteins | sample MGYA00511952_ERZ779941 | MGnify/ENA primary metagenome ERZ779941 (study PRJEB29588, sample SAMEA2142846) | human gut metagenome | biome: human gut; feature: human-associated habitat; material: faeces | place: Denmark | collected 2008/2010 ...
TATCATTGCAAAAGAAAAGAGGATGCATCATAAAACTTAATTTTGATACACCCTCATGTTTGTTTTACCCTATCCTCCCGTATCGAACTAATTCTTATAACTTTGCCATTTGCTCTTTCTTTACCTGTCCACAAAGAGGAACTGTAAGCAAGAGACAGCCCAAAGCTCCAACGACCATCATGGAAGCTGATGAGATGAGCATATTGCCTAACGCTACGATCGGACTGGCAATGGCACCTGCCACGAAATTACTGGCTCCGAAGATAGCACTGGCAGCACCCGCATTTTCCCTTTCACTGTCAAGAGCAATCGCTGTAGCTACAGGTTGCATGAGACCAAAGCTCATCAACAACATGACATAACAAGGCATCAATACCGCCAACGGTGCATGCAACACCTGGCATACGGCAACAAGCAAGGAAGCGCAAAAGAGGAAAATGGAACCCCACTTGAGTGCAGTATTCTGGTGATGAAATCGAGTAGCCAATGCAGCACCAATCACAATCATAAAGGCATTCAGGCCAAAGCACAAACTAAACTCAAAGGCCGTTAAGCCATATATCTTCTGAAAGATAAAAGGCGAGGAAGCAATATAACTGAAAAAGGTAAAGAAACAAAGCATGATACTCAACGTACACAGCGTAAACCGAGGATTGCGGAATACCTTAAACAAGTTGCCATACAGCCTGATCACCGGTTTCCGGATTCTCAGCTCAGGCTTTAAGGTCTCTTTCAACCGCATCGAACAAATCATCAAGATCATACAGATGGCAATCAACATGCAGAAAATGCCCTGCCAAGTAGTAAAATTCGTCATTGTCCCACCGACAATAGGTGCTACGACAGGTGCAATTCCATTGATAGAACCTAAGATTGCCATGAAATCAGCCAATGCTTTCCCAGAGAACATATCCGTGGAAATACTCTTGGAAAGCACGATTCCACCTGCCCCTGCAAACCCTTGTAGAAGTCGGCAGGCATTGAAGATGACGATATTCGGAGCAAATATACACAAGATAGAAGTGATGCAAAAAAGAGCCATCGAACCTACCAACAATTTCTTCCTGCCATATTTATCTGACAAAGGACCTATCATGATCTGTCCCGCAGCAAGTCCAATCATTCCTGTCGTCAAGGACATGGAAACAAGGGAAGGAGAAGTGTGAAAAAAGTCAACCATTTCCGGCATGGCAGGCAAATAGAAATCAGTAACAAAGGGACCGAATGCCGTGAGCATACCGAGTGTAACGTAAGTAAAAACGCCTACTTTCTTATCCATCATTATATTAATTTTTAGACAAAATGTTCCAATATATTGACAAAGATTATCTTTTTCTTCCCCCCTAAAAGTTCCCAACTGACGGGTCGGCAGCAATTGCAACCATCATCACCATAATCATCACCATTCTTTTCATAAATCTCATTTTTAAAGTTTCTTTCCCCTTTGACGAAAAGACAAGCCGAGAAGTTTAAATTAGACAAGCCGTTTTTCAACAAATGGACGGTTTCTGTCAACAAACCGCCTCTCCTATTCCTTGAATCTGCATGATTGCAGAGGGGCCCTCGGTTTGCAGTATCTCTCGATAAGTTACGCTGCACCTCGGAAATAAAAATAAAACAAGTTTTATTTTGTATTTCTCTCGGTTTGCTGTACCTTTGCAAGAAAAAGGGATGAAATGGAATTTATGTCACAGGAAGGCTATGATAAACTCGTAGCTGAACTACATCAACTGATCGAAGAAGAACTGCCACGCGTGATCAATGCAGTCTCTGAAGCACGTGACAAAGGCGACCTAAGCGAGAACTACGAGTATCGTTCCGCAAAACGGGAGCAGTCACGCCTTTTAGGAAAAATACGTTTTAAGCAAAACGTATTATCACACTGTCGGGTACTTGACACGACCAAGCTCCATACTGACAGCGTGCAATTGCTCAGCAAGGTAGAGCTCACCGTCTTGAGCAATCATCACCAGATGACTTATACAATTGTCAGTCCGCACGAGGCAAACATCAAGGAAGGCAAGATCTCCATCAAATCACCGATTGCCCAAGCTTTAAAAAACAAGAAGAAAGGAGATATTGTAGAAGTCCGCGTACCCGCAGGTACCCTTCGTCTCCGAATTGACAGCATACAACTTTAATCCCGCCCATACGCCATGCAGATCATACTTGCCAGCGCAAAGATCATGAACGCACAGACAAAGGTGAGAACACCTTTCGTAACAACTCCGACCTTTGAGAAAGAAGCCGGTCGGTTCGCCATGGAACTGGCACAGATACCCATTGAAGACTTGGCAAAATCACTTTCATGTAGCCAAGCCATTGCCTTGGAAAATCACCTGCGTTATCAGTCCTTTTTCTGTGAGGAAGAAAAGTTGCCAGCCCTATTGGCTTATTATGGACAAGCCTACAAATACCTCTCGGCACAAGACTTCTCACAAGATGAGTTCCGGTTTGCCCAACTACACCTGCAAATCCTGTCTTTCCTTTATGGCATGTTACGTCCCTTGGACCTGATCCACCCTTACCGCTTGGAAGTCAAGGTGAAATTAAAAGCCATAGGAGGAAAAAACATGTTCGACTGGTGGAAAGACCGGTTGACTAACCAGCTCATTAGCACGGTCAAAGCCGACGACGGAATCCTACTCCACCTTGCCACAGAAGAGTTTGAGCACCTCTTCCATTGGAAGGAAGTAGAGCGAGCAGTCGAAGTCATCAAGCCCCTTTTCGTTGTGGATGAAGGTACCCGCTATAAGGTCGTTGCGATGTATGCCAAAGGATGCCGCGGAGCGATGGCACGTTATGTGATCAAGAACAAGATCACGGATCCCGCCTTGCTGAAAAACTTCTCTGTCGACCAATTCACATACCAGCCCCACATGGGTGATGCTCAGCATCCCTACTACGTGAAAAACAGATAATAAAGAAAGCTACAATTGATAATATGCACCATGACGAATCCTACGGTAAGTAAAGCCAAAACTGTTAATAATTACATCCGTAATTTCTGCACCATTGTTTTGCGTCTCTGCCGATTCAATCATCAAATACCGATCCATAGGATGTAACATACGCTTTAAAGGATCATCATACGAGTTAATCTTATAAGCCATGAGACACTGTTTATCCTCCATACAATTGAAATAAGATCGTATTGTAGGGACCTCCATTAATGTTGCAAGACTCTCTCCAAGTTGTTTAGCTGCTTTCTCATATTTTCCGCCACGATATTCCAGATCCTGACCTTTTCTAATAGGTCTTGCAAGATTATATGCCCCACCTAATGCAGAAGTAAGTTCCGCCAATATGACATGGCCTTTATTTTCCGCTTGCCTCATAGAGCAAACTACATAGTCACACCGCTTGCGTCCATTAGCAAAGACCTGCGGCTTCTTACACTGTGCAATGAAGTCCTCATAATGTACAACCTCAATCTGTTCAGAATTACCTTCAAATGACAAGCCACCTTTACCAAGTGGCAAGATTTTAATAGGACTTGGCATATCATCCAAGTCAAACTCTTCAGCAGCAGTTGTCTGATAGTCAACGACGACGTCTTTTGAAGTTATGTTGTAATGAACTATAAAGTCCTTCCGTAATAGGTCATTGAGCATAAAGGTTTTCTTTTATGGCCTCATATTGATTATAAATATCATCCAATGGCTGAGATAAATACTCCGGATTGATCAAATGCGCATTTTTAACCTTGATATCCTTTAAGATGCCATTTTCCATGACATAAACATTCGTATAATTGTAATTAAGACTTGCACCTTCAATTTCCTTGCCTAAATCATAAGCTTTGAATAATAAATTCAACTGGTTGAGCATATAAGGACTATGCGTTGTAAACATCAACGACAACTCATAATCGTTGTCTCTATGATGTATCACCTTTACAATATAGTTGAGGAGATGCAGCTGATTGTCAGGATACAAGCAAATCTCTGGCTCTTCTATATGAATATCAATATGCTTTCGCTTAATGTCACCAACATCCTCGCTTGGTTTAAAAAACTTAAACCCATCATTGTCAGCAAGAAATTTAAGCACGGCATTATTAAGCGATTTTACCAAATCGAAATGATGTGCGTAATAATCCATCAGCATATTTAAAGGCGCAAGTGACTGGATACCAGACGAGGCATCCTCTAAGTGAATATAGAAATTCTGGCCCTCGCTTTCATTATTCTTAATGAACCATTGGTCTATACCATTAATTTTTTGTGAGTATAAGTTTACGCCCACTGCTGACAAAGGTAAACCTTTCGTTATCAAAGAGGCCTTTTGGAATTCCTCCAATAACTGGCGGACATAAAACGGTGCATCCTTCTCTTTCATGCGGTTGGCAAGAAGATCGGGAATCATATTCCTTTTTTCAGTGATGAATACCACTTTTTCAAGACAAAGGTTCTCGTCAGAAACTTTGCTTATTTGCTTAAAATCTCCGTTTTTTCCTTCAATGACTAAACAAACTTCATCATTCCGATATTCAATATAAGTATCATTTTTCAGGTAGTCATGCAAGCCATCATCCTGCAAATAACTTTTAAGATTCAACCGAAATGGTGATCGTTTGAAGCCTGATTTTTGCAAATATGCACGAATATTCAACATCTTATACAGCCACCGGAACAAAGAGATCAGCTTCATGATTGTACTTTTGCCTGATCCCGATGTACCGACAATGATGGTGAACTTCTGGATATCCCGAAGTTCTGCTTCCTTGACAGGACCGAAATTCTTTATAATTACCGACTCACCCATAACATATTAGATATATGGCAAAATTAGCATAAAAGAATGAGATAACAAAGAAAAACTACATCTTTATTTTAGAATATGCCCCCAAGTTGCATCTGAATATTCTAAGAGTTCTGCCCATTTACGCTGGGTCCCACAAGTCTTTAGGTTCCAAGCTCAGGTCGATGGCATTCTTCTTGCGCTTCTTCCTGAAGCATTTACTACCATCCGTGTACTGGTATTGGTTGACCCGCTGATACTTTGCAGCCTCAGCCAGCAACTCATTAAACTTCTCTTTCCTGCTTTCCTTGAAGATCCCCTTGTTGAGCAACTTACGGTTATGCTTCGCCCAGTTGACGAGATCCCGTTCCTCCATCTTATATTTCGATGGCCTACGCTCTTTCGTGTGCAGGAAATCCATGTACTGCTGCCACATTTGCAGCCAATGTTCATCAATTGTTATCATGAGAAAATCCTTTGTTTAATCATTATTTCTGATTTGCTTCTTTCAACATGTAAAGGAGGAAAAGAGCATTGCCGATGATATACCGTTTCCACATACGGCGCGGCTCCTTAAGCAGTCGGTAAAGCCATTCCACTCCATGCTGCTGCCACCACTGAGGAGCCCGTTCCACAGTGCCTGCAAAGAAGTCAAACACCGCCCCGATTGTCCCAACATGGCAATGAACATCCAGTTCCTTCCAGTGAGCATACGTCCATTTCTCCTGCTTGGGAGCAGTCATGCCAATCCACAACAGGTCTGGGTCTGCATCATTGATCGCCAGAATGATCGCACGGTCATCTTCCTCGCTGAATACCTGTTTATAAGGAGGAGAATAGGTGACGACCTCCAAATAAGGATATTGCTGGTTACACTCCTTGACATCCAGGGCAAGCGTTTCCTCTGACGATCCCATGAACATCACCTTCTTTTTTCGTCCCTGACGCGAAGGCAAGCCTTTCTTCCCTTCTATCTCTTTCCGGGAAGCCTCATTCAACCGCGACATTTCCCATTCGAACAGGTCCCAGCCTGCTATTCTCTCTTGAGGACGTGACTTTGCCCGGATCCACTTACAAGCTTTGACAATGCTCATCCCATCAGGAATCAACACATCACCATGAGTAAGAGCCTCCGCAAAAAGCGGGTCTTTCCGTGCCACATTATAAGAATGAGCATTGATCGTATTGATGAGTAACTTACCGTCGGGCAAGACATTCAAGGCATCCTTACGCTCCACGATATCTAAATCTTTCAATCTAAACATAACGCATCTTGTCATTCAATCTATATCTTAATGGCGGCATCGCCAAAAGAAATGCCAGATTCTGAAGAAAGGCTCGGCTATAGCCTCAGACGGGAAATAGCGCAACAACCTGGCATCCCGCCAGAGCCGTTGTAAGTTACGCCCCAAAGCCCCATGCCCGAAACGGTTTCGACAGTCAAACTTCCCAAAATTACCGCCCAGCATGATCTCGTTAAGCACAAGCCTCCCTCGCCTTTCATCAGGATCTACAAGACAGAATCTTGGCTCCATGCCAAGTTCTTCTGTGAAAATCCACATGACCGCTCCCAACATGCCATGCAGTCCAAGGGGTTTCAATATCTTTCCCCAATCGTGTTGCCGTTCCTCATCCGTCAAGTGTTGCAGGACATAATAGTAGTCGATCAACTGCCTCATTCCGATTCCCTCATGGAACAAGTGATTGAATATATGGCTCAGTTGGAATACCACATTAAAAACTGTCGTTGGGACATGAATCTCCCCCTCCTCCAGAGCAATGCAATGGTCAAACTGCTCATCGGCATGGCAAGCAAAGAAACGTTGGAGACGACGATTGTGCAGGAAAGAGAATAAGAACTGAGGACGGTAATGCACTTCCACCGGAGTGCCTTGATAAGGAGGGCATTCCACGTGGTGATAAGATATCTCCGCCTTCTGGTCCATCTTTCTTACGAAAGCGATAATCTCCCTGACCATCCCATCCATGTCCAATCCTTTCATCCGAGGACGCACCCAAATATCAATATCACCAGGTGTACGGGAGAAAGGATGAGGATAAAGCATGGCATTCCCCTGCCCTTTCAGGATACAACTATCAAAGCCCGCCTTTTGAAACGCCCTTGATACGCCGATGCAATCTCTGTTGATCTTGCTATTGATCTGCTTACAGCGCAGTCCACTTCCCATCCATTTCAGAATCAGATGTGAAAACTCCGTCCGAGCCTCAGGCGTAGGTTCCACCAACACGTCCTTTGCCCGATCCAAAGCATCACCAACGAAAGCGACGATACACTGTTCCTGGCAAATCTTGAACATCACCTTCCATTCGCTTATCGTCATTTTCGGGCAATCCGGTTCAGTGCCTAAAGCAAAACGAAGAAGTTGGAAGAACAGTTGATTAGATTCACTCATATAAATAATGAGAATTAAAAAGACTCTACAAGGTTACATCTATTAGAAAAGAATTATACGTCAAAGATTAAGGCTAAATCCTTTATTACACATAGAGGCCAAGGACCTCTATGCATTTAAATTATTTTGAAAATTTGTTGATCTATAATCTCTGCTTGTGTGATTCTGAAATGACTTTCATAGGAATCAAAGGTAAAACAATACCATCAAGATATGTACCTAGCATATTTTTAGAAAAAATTCCACGCAAAGCCCCTAACGTTACGTTGATAAACGTATCAATTAATTGGGGTACAGGTGTTCGAAATGTAATCCCATCTACCTTAATAACATCATCAAATGGCATGATCGAAAATTCCGCCCTTACAGAATTCTTCGCTAATTCTGTGTTGTCCTTTACAGAGACTACACTGCACCCTGCTTCCACGACAATAACCTTAGCATTTGAATCTGCCTTTTCGGTATGGAAGAATTCAAACGTCACGGCTGCTTTATCCTCCAAATTGTAGTCATAATTTATCTTAAACTCTGACTCTTTTAGAGATTGTATGTTATATCTTATCTGCATTTTAAATCTTTAAGCACTTTCCAAATTATCAAACACATACGAAGGCAATTTAACAGAATCCACCTTGTAAGAATATGATTGATATTGTTTGGACGTTTTAATATTTACCATGCATTCTTTTTCCATCTTGCAGGTATCCATCAATGTAGTATCAAGCAAGTGCATATCAAGTGCTCGCTCGATATCCGACATAGTATCAATAGTCAGATTTCTGTCTCCTGATAGTATATCAGATACTTCTGGAGCCGATTTTCCAATTTTCTCTGCGAATTCTTTCTGGGGCATCCCCAATTCGCGGAGACGACGACTGATTTTAGTCGCAATTATAAGTTTATTGCGAACCTTATGTTTATTGGCCTCACCGTATTTTAACAAAGCTTCAGCAATTATACTTTTTTTCTCATTCATAGTCTTCTGCATAAATGTTTATAGTTCCATCACTTTCTATATCCATGATGCCGCTTTGGAGAAATTTGTTTAACACAGCAGCAACATTCTTCATCTTCTCAGCAGCGTTGTTAAGTATTTCGTCTTCTTGATATGCTTTTATATTTGGGCTTTTCCATCCTCCAGATCCACAAATTACAAGTTTATCGCCAAAATACATACAATATAGGCGAAAGCGCTTGCTATCGTCCTTGAGACATACGACACCATCACCGGCTCTTCCTTCATTGTGCTTAAACAAATTTGATTCGCAGCCAGTATAATGTCCCATGATATTTAACTTCTCAAGAATGTTCCCTACCTCATTTGGATATTTATTTATATTGTCCTCAACAAAATGCTCTAGATAAGTAAGCTCATCACCCTCATCCCGAACACTGTATATCTTCGCTTTATTGCCTGATAATGTTTCATCTTCTTCTATGCGAAAATCCATTTCATATATTATCTAAGTGCAAAGTTAATCTAAAATTAGTATATATCCTAATTCTGACGGAGAAATATCAAATATTTAACATTTATCATTAGAAGTTCCATAGACATATATCTAATAAAATTGGGTAAAACTGTTCTCTGTCAAAGCATATCCATTATTGCTATTTGGCATTAATAGCAGTGGTCATTTTTTCTTAAATATTATATTGTTCTGCTGTATATGACGGAAACCATGAGGTACGAGATGGAGAACAAATCTAATATTATTGGATATATTAGCCAACATTTCCACCCCTTTACTCGCCATGACGATCAATATCCATAGCACTGGATAATGGTAACGAGGCTGAACAGGGAAAAGACAAGTGACCATCACGACAGCCACGAGTACCGCCATCAGCCAAATGCCATAACGGTCGTGCCTGCGCCACGACTCCACCATCCCCCATACTGCCAACACGAGCATAATATAATACGGGATGCTCTTACTCATTTTCAACAACAACTTCAACGCGACTTCCTTCGATGTATACTCCCCATGACGCCATTTGTAATAAAACTGATCACTGGGGAAGACCCGTTGGTCCGTCCAAGAGTCCTCCGCAAAAAGAATGGGCATCTTCTTCAGATAGAGTGCTGTATAACGAACGGGATGCTTCCCTATCCACTCTACTGCCCGTGTCCGCCAAATAGAGTCCCTTTGCAAGCAATCATAACGTTCGATATCCTGGATATAAGCAGTTGAACTAGGATCTTGCCAGGCCTGTGTGTCCACGCCCCCGAAAGCCAGGTCGTTAGCCGACATGATCAAGTTGAATCCTCCAGTCGTCGATTGGCAAATAAAATGCCCAGTCCTCATGCGGGTCGTTTCTCCAATGACGGCTACCATCATGCCAAAGCCGATGATAACCACCATCCCACGACTCACAATCCTGCGTAGGCTGTGTTCGCCTTTCACCGTAATGGCAGCAAACAAAATCACAGCAAGCACGTAGATGAAACCTAAAGGACGTATCCAGTTAGCAAGAGCCATACAGATCCCAGCTACGAGATAAACAGTTCCAATCGTCCACCGCCTTGGTCCTCCATGCCAACACTTGCCTTGATTTTCCGAAAAGACGACCATCCATAATCCCGTGATACAGAGAAATAGGAAAGGCAGTTCACTATTTGCCGACAGTGTAATGAACCAATTACTATATAACAAGCAAGAAATGATCAATGTCCTGCACGCCACCTTTGCAGAAAACATCCTCCGCGCCATGTCGGCTGTCATTGCCATCACACCGATGTTCATCAACAAATACAGCCATTTATTCACCCAAATACCATGGCAGATCCTCGCTTCAGCGCTGAGCAAGTTGACCAATCCTGGCGCAAAAATATAATTATCCTCCCTGATATTCTCCGCCATCGGATACCATTGTCCTGCATCATAACATTGACGAGCCAATGCGATATAATGCCCCCAGTCCCCTCCTTGAGGACCAAAATGGCAGGACATCAAGATCAGTTGTCCCATCAGCCATACCAACAGGATGGCTGCGGTGACATAGGTGAGGAGATTTGCTTGCTTACGCCTCATTTGATCAAGTCTGGTAATGCGTTAAGCCTGGTTATAAATACGATTCAATCTCTTCACATAACTTGTTGGACCAAAGCCAGAAAAGATCGTCCGTCGTGCTTCCGTGCCCAGTGTCCTCAATAACGCCCTATCCTGATTCAGACGTGCAATAGCCTCCACAATTGATGACACATCATGGTGACGGATAAAAATGCCGTTCACGCCATCTTTGACCACCTCGGGGATGCTCCCCACAGGTGTGATAACGGGCGTGACACCATAACTCATGCATTCGAGTAATGACATGGGCAGTCCTTCGAAGTAGCTGGGCAGTATAAAGATATCAAGACTCCTTAGGAAACGGCATTTTTCCTCGCCGAACACCAGTCCGGCATATTCGAAATGGCTGCCAAGCTCTCGCTCAAAACGAGGGAGATATTCACCGTCTGTCTGCTCCTTACCCGCCAAAACCAAAGTAAACTCACACCCCATATTCTTCAATTGGCTACAAGCGTTAAGCAGCTCCGTCATCCCCTTATTCGGTTCTATCCGTCCCAGGTATCCTATGCGCAATTTCTCATGAGAGACATCATCCGTTTGCTCTTGCGCATACTTCTCTGCATCCTTCAAGTCAACGACATTGGGCAACACAAATACGCTCCTTGCTCCAAACCTACTTTCGATCATATCTTTCTCCTTGTCGCTGAGTACGATGAAGGGGGTATCCTGATGAAATACCGTCCTCAAGATCATCCATGGTAGAATAGGAATGTGCTGTGCAGAAAGAAAGAATCCGCCATGGATATGTACGACCACCTTTCGCCCATGTTTCAGTGCATAACAGATAAACCAAGGATCACGCAGTATTGATGCCATTGACAAGGGAAAATTATAGTGGATCAATGCCAGAGGATATGCTTTTAGGAGTTTTTTCCATTCCCTGTATCGTCTGGTTAAAGCCACGAATCTGTGCCATCCCCCTTTTTCATGATCCTTACGCCCTATCTCGAAATGCACATAATGATGAGCAACATTATTCTCGATGATGAGCTTCGTCACCGAAGAGATGCCACTTACATTTTCATGTGGGTTTAGAGATGGAGAAGTTATGATGATTTCCATTATTACGAGTTTAATAGCCTTTCATGCTCAGCGATTTGCTCTGGCGTAAAGCGCATTTTGATTAGACGAGCAGGCACGCCGCCGATGATGCTATAAGGAGGAAATGATTTTGTCACGACAGAACCTGCTGCGATTACAGAGCCTCTACCGATAGTTACGCCTTTGAGAATCGTTACATTGGCACCTGTCCACACATCATCTTCAATGACTACAGGGGCATCGTAAGGATTCTTACCATCCACGGTTTTTTCCTCAACGGTCACGTCAATCATATACTTGCCTATCAGGTCAATCCGATGGTCACCAGTAATAATCGTAGGATGAGGGCCGAAGATAACCTTTTTGCCAATTGTACAAGAAGCCTCCGTACAATAGATTATACTTCCCTTCGGAATAGAGGATCCGTCTCCAACGGAAAGATTTTCTATTCCTTTAATATCCGATGACATGGGACGTAAATACACACCTTTCCCACAATGTTTCATACTGCGTTTCCATATCGGAGCCCAAAGGACATCCCATAGAAAAGATGGTACTAAACTTAATTGTCGAAATAATCTTATCAGCATCTTACTTGTCTGTATTTGATAGGATGTGAGTACCTCTTCTTGTCCTTATTTGCTTGAATCCTGCATTCAGACAAACAGCCAAGATCATGAAATACCCCATACCCTTACCGGAAAGATAGGAACTATCAGCAGTGCTCTCCAAGGCGAGAGCCAGGATACACATCAATGCCATGCGATAATACACAATGTCTTGTATACGGTTTGCTTCCTGTAGCCTTCGTTTCCAGAACCAAAGAAAGAAGAAGAGCCCAACGATACCATATTCTGCCAATGTTGGATAAAATGCATCGGCAAGGAACATAGGATTGCTCGGATCCAATCCCCATATTTCACTAAGCCCATACTCGTAATAAAGGGGAGAATATTCTTTTGCGGCTGCCGCTGTTGCAAAAGAACCAAGCCCACTGCCAAACGGGACATAATCATGGAACATGATCTGTAATCCTGTTTTATAAGTGGCAGGTCGTGCCATTTCTTCCGCATTTTGTTCAAAACCCTCTACGTAATAGGCATTAAACTTCGTCCACGTAAAGAAGAGAACAACAGCTGCCAATAGGGTAACTTTCAATATAGTTATTGGAGAAGTATAATTGATCTTACTTTTTACAAAACCTACCAAAGCGATGAAACAAATACATTCGCCAAAATATTTCGACTTTCCAGATGCCAATCCTAACAGCATGATGAAGATGGCGATATTGCGATTACTCTTCGTCTGTTTTGAAAAAAGATAATAAATCATCCCACAACATAGGGCAAGCTGCCCCAAAGCAGCCGACTCTCCACGACCAAGCCCTCCTTCAGCATAGGGATCCACCCATGAAGGCTTAAAGAACAAAGCGAAGAGATAGATGGCAAACGACAGCAACATGACCCATTTGATGCGCCTCTTTTGCAGGCTTGTAAACTGGGGAGCCAGCATCCAAGTAAGGTAAAACACGACATAAGGCCGTACCTGCTGTAAAATGTCAAGGACAACTCCTCTTGTTGTGGTAACATCAATTGTCAAAGAGTACGTCAGATAAAAGATCATGATGAAGATGTACAGCATGATTTCTTTCCATCTCCTTTTATCTTTCACCAAATATCGCTGCTTAATAACAGCATACATCAAAAGTAGAGCTGTTAATATCTCATCACTCCAATCAAAGTTTACTGCAACTGTGAATGCGATGCAGACGGGGAAGTAGATGATCCAAAACCAGGTATAGAACTTTGCTATAGCTTTCATTTCCTTTTTGATTTCTGTTGAATGATTTTAAGAACTATATTTTCAGGAAGAACGCGCTTGATCCATTTCTTGAATGAAAATTTTCCATGTACCCAAGAACCACTATAATGATGGATTGTGCGCGTATTCGAAGTAATATGCAGTCTCCCCGTGGTAAGATTGATGGGACAAAAATATTCAGATGGATAAATGTTGACTCCATCTAACCGCTGTATTCCTGGCTCCAATTGAAGACCATTTTCCAATAAGATGTGGGTAGTAATATGAACAACGGTAATCTGGTTGCGCATATTGGATTCATTCACAAAATGGGCACCCTCATAGTAATCCAATACCTTTTTTACAAGGCCGAGACCGGGAGCTACCCCAAGGCCGAGGCCAGGAGATACACCCAAACCAAGATCAGAAGAGACTTCTGTCTCGTTTCCTCCTGACAAACAAACGTCAACCGAGGACGGTTGGGGATCGGTCTCATAACCCATAAATCCACCTGCAGCGATAATATCATCAATTGGGCGTATCATCTCCACATCCGTATCAAAATAGATGCCACCATATTTGTAAAGTATCCAGAAGCGGGCATAATCTGTTACAAATGCATACTTTCCAGCAGCATACGCCTCTCGGGTATAAGGAATGATATTTACATCGAAGTTCTCCTCATTCCATTCCTTGATCTCATAATCGGGCAAATACTTTTTCCATGAAGCAATACATTTCAAGGCCAATGGAGGCAAAGGGTTATGCCCGAACCAACAATAATGAATTATCTTTGGTATCATTGTTTTTATTCGATTTATCTTGTAATTATTGAGCTTTATCTTTACTAAATTCATCAGACGACATAGACATATCTAGTTCATCTGTCATTTATCCTTCATTCACAGCTCTTTATGTTGGTGAGAAACAACTATACCCCACGCTTTCCAGCCATTCCATCACCATTTTCATTCTCACCCTCCAAGTACCTATTCTCAGAGCCGTTTCGCGATTGCGGTCAACCAGTGGCTGGTAGGCTGAGATGTGCGAGAGGACATCCGTAATCAAGTCCTCCGCAGGCATATCTTCGCGGAGCTCTATTACCGGATTATAACCTACCAAATCCACTAACTCCTTGGGCGCATGCCCCACCATAACCATACGGGAAATCATACACTCCCAATAACGCTGCGTTAGGGTCTCGATATCGCCAGCCACCTCCGGCTGTGTCATTGAACGGGGCAACGCAATCGCAATACGAGCATCCGCCATGGCATCGTAGAGCTGCTCATTACTGAAAATGAAACGTCCGCCTTGACGAGTAGCTATATGGCGCAACATATGTCCATCAGCAAGCCGGACGTGCTGCAACCTATCAGCATGAATCACCCGCTCATTCGACCTTCCAAATTCCAACACGTCAATCGTACGTTCTGCGAGCCCTTTCCCAGCATGATAAGGAGCAGGATCTATGGCTTCGGGACACCACAGTATATTTACGTCAGGCAGAGTCTCCTGCATCCGCTCCGCCGTCTGCCGGGAAGTAAAGATAGCCGTTCGAACATGATGCCTTTTCAGCCATTCCACCATCATCTCGAAATACCTTGGCCAGCAGTCCCAAACCATCGGGATGATCTCATACCGTACATAATCTGGGAAGGTATCGAAATGGATGGACACCGGCTCCACAAATCTCAACCGCGCGTCGCCCCTATGCTTTGGCAATTGTGGCAGTTCCCAGCGGAATGCGAAACTGTGCAGCAACCGCGGAGGATAATGCGCCGGTGCCGTCCCTCCACCCCATTCTTTCCATGCCTGATAGGGTAGTAACTTAAAATTAAGCTGCTGAGGGTGGCGGTAAGGAGCTACAGCCTTGAGTATATTCATATTAAACTTTTTATTACTTTACCTGGATTTCCAGCAACAACGGAATACGGCGGGACATTCTTTGTTACGACCGCATTTGCAGCAATAACTGATCCATCTCCGATTTTTACTCCAGAAAGAATAGTCGCCTTATCCCCAATCCAAACATTATTGCCAATCTCTATAGGTCCTTTAGAAAAGAGTTCTCTTTCTAATGGGCGCATTTTCATCACTTTCAAGCTGGTTTTACCATGATTATTATCTACAATAGTTACCCATTTGCCTGTCAACAAATTATCACCAATAGTGATTCTGTTTATCGATGATATATGACAATAACAACCAAAAGAGCAGTTATCTCCTATACAGATAACTCCCTGTCCCCATGCAGTAAGGAAAAGGTGTGACAAAAAAATTGTATTAGACCCGACCTGAATAATACTTAGACCTGTACAGAACTCTACTTTTCCGAACCGAGTACCCGTTCCACAATATTTCAATTGCCTGCTTAAACTAAAAGATTTTATAACATCGATATAATGGCGAATTGTGTTTATTGCTTTATATGGATACAAATAAGACAATTTGCTCAATACAAATTCTTTCATTCTATTTAAATCTATATTCGTCAACCACCTTCCTCAGTGCTTCAATATATCCCCGACCATTTGTCAGATCTGGTTCCATATAATTGCCTTCTGCCCATTCATTCCAAGATTTTAGAATTAGAATTTGATGCTCATCATTCTTATTCTTTATTAGTTCCATAGCTTGGCGAACATTCTTCTCAAAAAGGTCAGGAGTAGTTCCTGTAAAAATCAGAGTTTTGCGTCCCCCCCGTGGGGAATGATCCCACTGAGGAAGAATTTGCGGTATGACGTCTTCAGCACGATCGTCTTCAGAATATAGATAGGGTGATAATTCTTTGTAGTTATAGGCATGGGCAGGACGATGGAAGAATATGCCTTCCAAGTGTTTCTTAACACGATGCCGGAACGATGAAGTATCAAAGCCTCCATGTCCAAGGATTTCGCCATTACATACAGCATCAAAACCCTTAGCTATCATATCTTCTTTTTTGATCTGGTTATTTGTATTTGCTACTAAATATATACCTCTGAGCCCTGTTTCAACACTCATGTGCTTAAAACATTGTATATATTCTATAGGTAGATTAACTGGATCAAAAATATAGAGGAAAGGCTTTCCATCAACCTTTACATATCTTGGATCTTGGAAAGCCGTTAGCAATAACTTGAAATGAGCCTGGGCATCTTCAATACCAGGATATGTTTGTTCTGCAAGGATTGAATTCGACTTGAAGTCTGCTGTCAATCCCACTGCTCTCCACGTATGGTTTGCCCATGCCAATGCAAATGGGAAATCAGGCTTTCCTGTTGTCAAGACTTCATGAAAGACTTCAGGTAATAATCTTCTACCTCCCCCCAGCCAATAATGCCAATATAAGAATGCTGTAACCCCTGCATCCTTTGCCATCTCAGCTTGTTGTTCGCGGATGAGAGGTAACCTCAAGTCATAGTATCCTAATTCTGATGGAACACGTGGTTGATCATGTCCTTTGAAGAGAGGTTTTGCCTTTCCCACATTCGTCCATTCTGTAAAACCCTTCCCCCACCACAGATCATTTTCGGGAAAAGGATGAAATTGTGGCAGATATAATGCCAATATTTTTGGATTCATAACTGAAACTATTGCTTAATGATTGTATTATAACAAGTCAGCAGGTCGTATAAAATATGTTCTGGATTATGTCTATCCAATGCTTGAGTCATATTCCATTTTGAGAAAGACTTTTGTTTATCTTCATCCTGACAAAGCTCAAGTATGGCACTTGCCATTTCATAGCAAGAATTTGAAGGTACAAGAATAGCTCCTTTCCCTTCACCTACAAGTGTGGGAATTCCCCCCACATTTGTCGCAACGATGGGCAAGCCTAAGACTTGTGCTTCACAAATTGAGTTAGGACTATTATCAATATATGCGGTATGGACATAAATATTAGAAGATAATAATAATTCCAACAATGCTGCTGCATCGGTAAATCCATTGATATAGACATTATTCTCTTCAAAACAGAGGTGCTCTTTCTTCTCTATGTAATGTTTGACTGAATTCATGTTACCAACAACTACCCATTCAAAATTAAAATTCAATTCTTTTAAAACATGAGCTGTTCGTAACAACGTATCCATTCCTTTCCAATGACTTGAACATCCGACAGTTATTAATCGGTGAACACTTCGTTTATCTTTTACTTTCCATTTCTCTGTTGTATTCAAAAATATTGGACGTAGAGCCTCCCAAACATGGAAATAATTGGCATTGGGATGAAATATGTCAATTATCTTTCTATCCCAAGCAGTCCTTCCCATATAGTATACTACATTCTTGTAATTGCTTCTCTCTAACTCTCTCCAGGATTTATTAAAATGACGTCCGCGGAAATTATACCATTGAATTTTTAAATTGAGACCATCATAAAGAATTTTATCAAGAAAACTATATCGTGGAGGATACTCTGCATCTAAATATGGATTCACGCTCCCTTGCATATGAACTACAATAGGAATTTTACAATACTTAGCAACCTGGGCAAATTCACTTTCCGTTCCAAATATCTGTATTAAATCTGGCTTCACACGATTTATACATTCAAGTGCTAATGGAATAATTTTATTTACTGTATTCCAACGATTTGAAAAGTTAGAATATATTTTATTCCATCGATTGTATTTAGGAATAATAGGTATATATCTTACTCCCTCAACAGTTTTTTCTCTAAAACCCGATTGGCCTAAAAATGCAATGATCAGCTCAATTCCTTTTCCTCTTTTCTTAACAATATCTTCTAACGAATCTTGCCACCCTGCAACTGGGGAATTATTCGTAGTATATCTACTTGGGACAGTAACTTCGAACCAAAGTACCTTCATTGAATATTTTATTTACTAATTGTAGGAATAAAGTATGAATATCACAAGGCATGTTATTTCGAAAAGGAATCAACAACCTTCCTTAAATTTCGAATATAAGCCTTTCCATATTTCAAATCGGGCTCAAGATAATTACCTTCGCCCCATTCGTTCCATGACTTTATGAAAACTATATTGTCTTCATGTGACCGATGGGAAACTTTATCAAAAATCACTTGACACAGATGCTGCCATTTTTCCGGTGTGGATCCTTGTAAAATCACACCACGATTTTTACTTCTCGGCGAATGGTCAAAACTTGGTCCTACACATGGATAATATCCCGCTTGAGGCTTAAATTCTTTAATCATTTGCCTCACGTACCTATTATAAGTCATATATCTTGGAAAACGAGTAAACTTCATGACAACATGCCACAACAATGAAGATAATTTATTTTTAGTAACTCCCTGAAGTGGCATATAATCTACACAAGCTCCATTATAATAGCCTGGATTAAGATTTACATAACGATCTTTCATCCCATTTTCAAGAGCAAAGAACCAAAAGCCCTGTAATCCATTCTGTAAAGCCAACTCATTCCAAGTCTCAATGAAGAGCTTAGTATTATCATCATCTAAGGGCAAAAACAATCCGAAGATGAGTTTGCCTTCACGCTTCATATACCTTGGGTCTTTAAAAGCAGGAAGTAAGGCATAAAAATGGTCAATATAATCCTGCTTACCTGGATACGTTTGTTCTATAAGCAACGTGTTCGGCTTAGTAGGATCCCATACCTTCTTATACCAAGAATGATTGGCCCAACAGAGACAGAACGGATAATCAGGTTTGCCTGATTCAACGACTTCACGAAATACGCGATCAAGAAGTTGGCGGCCTGCAAACCAATAATGCCAATAACAAAATCCCTCAATACCTGCTTCTTTTGCCAATTCTGCTTGCTTCTCTCGAGTTTCAGGAACTCTCAAATCATAGTAGCCCAGATCGGCAGGTATCCTTGGTTGATAATGTCCCGGGAATAGTGGCTTAGCTTGTCCAACATTGGTCCACTCTGTGAATCCGGGTTGCCACCATTCGTCATTTTCCTTTGTAGGATAAAACTGAGGTAGATAGAACGCAATTAAACGCGGTTTACTCATTATAATTAAATTAATAATATTGTTTGACTATAATTTTAAAAGCTTTAACAGCTTATCAAGATAGGAATGTAGGGAAGAAAGATAGAAGGTCAAGACTGGATGCTTCATAGCATGAGACAATTGCCATCCAAGCCCATAAGGTTCATCATGACTTCCCTCATCTATCAGCCTCTGATGAATTTCAGGATAGAGACGGGATATGATGCGGAACATCTTCCCTTGATAAGCATACATAATCGCATATTTCTTACGACTATATAAATTGTCATAACTTGATGCATCTACAAGATGCTCCAATTCATGAATAACAGCCACAATAGATTCAAGCTTCTTCATGGAATGATGATGAGTTAAGCTATGGGAGTTGTAAGTGAAGTAATGATAGTAAGCTTTGTGTTCATGTGTAGCCAGAGCTCCTGCTGAAAGTAAGCGAGCTATGAACAGAAAATCTTCACTCATGGTAAGCCACTTTGGACTGAATGAGATGCCATGCTCTACAATGAACGAACGTTTTACAAAGCAGTTCCAACAGACACAGATACAGGATACATTAATAATTTTGAGCAAGAGGTCCTGACTGTCAGTATAATTCTGCTCCATAAGACAATCGTTCATAAAAAAATCACACGTCACTACATCAGCCCCTGTCCTTATAGCTTCCTGCAAAAGGTCTTCTATCATATTCTTGTCAACGTAATCATCGGGGTCGGCATGAATCACATAGTCTCCAGAAGCAGCATCAAGCCCGGTTTGCCGTGCCGCACTAACCCCTTCATTGCGCTTATGTACCACATGAACGCGAGTATCCCTATGGGCATACTCGTCACAGATGGATGGGCAGCTGTCAGTGGATCCATCATCAACAAGGATCACTTCTATATTTTGATACGTTTGTGACAATAGACTATTGACACAACGGTGAATGTATCGTTCTACATTATAGACCGCAACGATAACGCTGACTTTATTATCGATCATAAAAACAAAATATAGAGAAACATCTATATAATAAGAACTTAATTCTGTTTTTGAGAGAATAACTTCTCCAACAAATAGAGTGAATTCTCCTAACTGCAGGGCACATCTCCCAATGAACACTGCTACAGAATGAGCAAGTACCTATCTTTGTGAAATAGTAATATTCCAAAAGAAGTAATAAGCGTTGACAGTTTACATTGAGTTGTTCATAACTTTCCATAAAAGTAGTCAAATAAGATGTTGCCTCGTTATACGAAAGATTATATTTAGACGGAATGGGGCGAAGATACACATATCCTACTTTGTCAACGGTCTCGATAGTATTGCAAAACTCCAAATAGGAAAGAACAAACAAAGTATCTTCTCCAACATGATAATTCACATTAAATCTAAGATGACGACTACGTATTATGTTATTTCTGAACAATTTAGCCCAAGGACAACGAAATATAAAATCAACTAAGTGATGGTTCAGAAAAGTCCTTTTAGCTTTTTCAACATAGATGCTGTCAGAAAGGTGCTCATCTTCCTGTTCGCCTGTCGTATATTCCCAATTAAAGCATATCAAGTCGGCTAAAGCCTTCGGCTTAAATGTTAAAATGTCAGCCAATGCAGTATCGTCGGCATCTACAAATGTTATCCATTCCCCTTTAGCATTCTCTAACCCACAGTTGCGAGCACTACTGACACCACCATTAAACTTATGGAAGACTTTAAATCGCAAATCCTGCTGGGCGAAATTATCGCAAATTAAGGGGGACCTATCTGTACTGCCATCATCAACGATGATGAACTCTATATCGTCATCGTTAACTATGCTAAGGCTATGCAGACAACTATCTAATGTTGTCTGCGCGTTATAAACCGGGACAATTACAGATAGCCTAATGTGTGAGCATATATCCATACCAAGTATACTCTCCTTGTTCATTTCTTATGACAAGTTTCCCAAAATAATCCCGATAAGTCATTTTGAAGAATGGCCATTCCTTGACGATGCTTTTATAGAGTTGCAGGTCAATAGGTCTATCAATATGACTCTGCGGGTAGAATAACTTATCTGTAAACCAGACACCATTATCGACTGATTGTTTAATTTGAGTGATATGGTCATAGGCCAACACAATTCCCAAATCAATGAGGAAATAATCAAGTAATTCGTTATGATTTCTCCAATAGTCATAAAACAACTGGCGAACAAATCCAAACAAGGGATGTCCTTTTACCCCTCCCATGAAAAATCCAGTCCATAAACATCTTGACACCCACTCCCCCTCCATCGGTGTGCGCACAGAAAAGAAAGCATTTGCAAACACTTTTTCGGGAATATCAGAAGCAGTATACATCGTGGCATCCATCCATAGACCTCCGTACTGCCAAAGAAGCGACATCCGCAAGATATCAGAGAAATGAGTTAAGGAAATAATATTTCTTTGAACCTTATCTAATATATAATTCGGAATGCTTACATACTTCTGAATATTCTGCTTTGTAACAAGAATAACAGGGTGATCTTTTGGAGCATGGACGTTTGCCAGTTGATAGCATTTCTGAACGATTGGTGGCATAGAATTCTCACCTTGCCACCAAAACATCCAAATAGGGCCATCATTAGGCTCTGTTGGTATATCAAGCGTCTTATATCGTTCTAATAAGTAAGTATAATGTTTTTTGAAATACCATGTACGCATCCTTTGGTTTGAACCACGAGTCCAATGTCCTCTCTTTATTTTGCGTAAGAATAGATCTGCTATTTTGACTAACAATATGTCAAATTTATCTAACATAAGTCTTCTATCTAATTATGATCCTGAAGCTGGAATCTATTAAATAAATTCTCAATACTAATAAGAATAGGTTTACAAATAAGCATCCTCACCTTATCAATACTGCAACAGGTCACGAAACTTAGTATAACAACAAATAGAGTTAGATAGGCACTCAAGACAGTGGCATCAAATGTACACAAAAAAACATTATTCGCAAGATGTCTCCACCGATTCCTAATACCAAAGTAACCTGTTATTAGTACGAAGAGATCAACATGTGACGTAATGAGCAAATTGATATAATTGAGTGGTTCACGAATGCGGAGGAAATCGTGTGGAAAAAGAGGCTACATTTCGCCAGAAATATGCCATTACAATATTAGAATCATTGCAAAAATACGCAATAATTCAATGTTGAGTTGCCGATGTTTCATACTAAATGTTCGATATTCTTTTTAGATATGAGATAGATTCGGCTTTCTCTCTTTTCAAACGCTCCTCAATCATCATATAATCCATCTCTTGAGGCATGCTAACCTTAGAAGGATCCATCATGCAAGACTCCATCCCTAATATATTGAGCAAATTGATAAATCTGAGATCTGACGATTGCCCCGTCCTAACAACAGAAAAGACTTTATGAAATATAATGGAAAAGACCATTGCATGGAAAGAAGCTGTAACTACAAAATCAGCATGATATATAAGAGAAACGAAATCTGATGGTGAATACTGATAACGACTTGCATCAATAAACTCTAACCCTTGTTTGTTTGCAATCAATTTTGACTTTTCCGTCATTGTGCTGATGACATTCTCAGGACCTCCAACGTGATAAAGCAACAAATACTTACGTTTAGTCATACGATGCTTAATCATGGGTAGCCAAAAGTCTACGTCTGTTAGTAATATAGGGTCTAAAACAGTTTCGCAATGCCTTTGTGTTATTTCTGAAATTTTCTTTGTTAGCGCATTCTCTCGGAAAGACAATGCATCAAAATGATTTGCATATTGAGCCACATTCTCCCATCCTACCTTGCTAATTGCTTCTACTGATCCACTCATTGCATAAGTAACTATGCGAGAAGACTCTGGCTTAGAAAATTGTCCATAATATACCAGATCAGTTCCCCCTGTCAAATTAGGATTCCACGGCTGATCGCTTCCAATCACATATAAGTCCATTGGTGGAATATCATGTAAGCTAAAGCATTTTTTTGTCAATCTCATATACTTATGACGAAAGTGAGAAAAGTCATAGTAACATTGATAAGGATGTATGGAGTCCTTAATATATTTCCCTGTTCTCTTGTTTATTACAGCTTTGATAAAGCTTCTTAGCCCAAAAAGTCTTTTGGGGCGGAACCATTTTCTTATGAAATGCTGTTGATAATTAATCACCCAAACGTTATTACCCATGCGCTTCAATACTTCTTGAAGAGCATAACATTGTAGTACAGCACCATAATTAAGTGCCAAATGAAATGTCAAGATTCCTATTCGCACGATTATATCCTTTTAGCCCCAAAAAGATTATTAAATTTCTTCTGAATAGCGCAAGTCACGGTACACCTTTCCTGTGAGGACAAGCCTACCAAATATATTACTGACAAACAAACAATGATGGACAAACCAGAAAACACACATAATCCTAAAAAATTGTCTGCTATGAACCCATTAAATAACAAAGCAAAGAATACAGAGATGAAAGTAACTATGACGGTCGGTAATAGTACTTTTCTCATGAAGGGAACTACATGTTCTTTCCCTGTCACATTTTGTAAACAGATTAAGCGTACCACCAAAGAGATTATTTCCATAAATATTTGAACAACAACCACTAAATAAGCAAAGTGGAACAACGATAGAACGATATACTCTAATGGTAGAATCAATAGCCTAAGGGTACCCACCCACAAATTAAAGGCTGCCACCTTACCAGAAGCCAACATTTCAGTTACTAATGTATCCGACAAGAGTACAAGCATTGTAAGAACAATGACCAAACGAGAGAAGATGATAGCCTGCTGTGGGTAAATTTTCAACCAGAAAGTCAGTATATAGGGAGTTCTTATTATGAGGGGAACCGCCAATATTAAAGTTAAGAAGAAAGCGAACTTGGATCCTCTAAAAGCTAATAGCATAGAGCGTTCAATATGTCCAGCTGCATATTCTTTGGTAATCTGAGGCTTTAACGCGGTAACAAAATCCCCAACAAATTTTGTAGAAAGTCCTTGTACTTGGCTTGCTATTCCTATTGCTGCATTTAAAGTAACTCCGAAGAAGAGATTTACTAAGATGTTAGTACCCTGTGTACTCAACATACTCGCTATTCCTCCAAGAAAGTTATATCCTGCGAATTTAAAAATAATATCATAACCTTCCTTCTCTCTAACAAATTGATATTTCGCTTCCGGAAATTTCTTACGGGCATATAAATAATATATAGCAATCACGATAATATTCGTGAAGAGATAGAATGCAGAATAGGTAATCAGTCTATCAAAGGGAGTTATGTATAGTAAATATACGATAATAAGTTTTAGTGTGACATCTAAGAATGACATGTACGCAAAAGCCCCCATACGCTCATGCGCTATGATTAAACCAGTATAAGGGGAATTGATAATTCCCACAGCCATTGAGATAACCGCAAAATGGAAAACCCAATTTGCAGCACCCATTCTTGCTTGTGGGATATTTAGGCCATGATTTAAAAAATAAAGCCCAACTGTTTCCAAAATCAGGACCATAAATAATGCCAAACCTATGTGAATAGTCATAGCAATTCCAAAAATCTTCTTAGGATTAGAATCACGTCCCTTACCGAGTTCAAAAGTCATAAAACGTGTGGTCGAATTGGTAAGGGTAGACTGGACAACAGAAAACATGGCTATAAATCCAGCCACGACATTATTAATACCATAATTCTCTATTCCTAAGGTATTTAAAATCAAACGAGACGTAAAAAAGCCAATAATCATCGTGATGAATGTACGAATGTACAACATCATTGTATTCTTGGCTAAACGCTTGTTATCTGAGAGTGATTCCATCTAAAAGACTATTTTCTGATCTCGATCTCATAATGAGCATCCGGAAACATTTTTTTTATAAACTTTTCGTATTCAAACAGTAGGTCGTATGACTTGTTGTCCCTGAACATCCAACGTCCTAAATCAAAAAGATAAGGAGTGAAGCGATACCCTCCCATAAGGGTCAGGGTCATTGCTTGTAGCAAGCTACGATTGTTAATGTGCAACCATTTTTGGATATTACTTTTAATACTATAATACTTATGACCTTGTGATGAAAGAGTCTTGCCTAAAACAAAAGTTGAGCCCAAATTGTTGACACCATTAGGTTGTGTTGCATGACGTTTCCTCTGCATTTCTTTTGATTTTTCAATTTCTTCCTCCCTATTTCCCAGGTCTTTTTTAAGTGCGACTTTAATAATTGTCCCCCTTAATTTTCCTGACTTAAGAGCTGTAGAACGGACTTGAGGATACATATCATGCGGGGTGACATTCACTATGTTTCCATTTGGTGTCAGCAGATCTACATAGCTAACAAGCTCCATTACAGAACAATCATAACACCCACAATTTCCATAGACCGCAGCTGCTATTGTACCAGGAAGCTCGATAAGACCATAGTAACCTTTATAACCTTTTTCTACACATATCCTCGCAAGCTTTGAAACGGGAACTCCACAATCACAGATAATCTCGTTGTCTGTTTCGTGCCATTGATTTATATGCTTTGTACAGATAAGATAATCGATTTGATAAGTGGGCATAAACAAAGTGTTAGAAGACCAGCCAATCAGATCGAAATTCTTTTTTTCTCTGTAAAGATTTAAAATCAGCTTTGAAAACTCCTCCGTATTATCAGGATACAACAAGTGCTTGATCGCATTCTGATTTCTCTCTAAAGCGATTCTGTTGGATTTAAGCCAAGACACACTTTGTGCAGAAACGTCTTTATACTCCTTCATTAGATAAATCGTTGTGTTAGAAAAGATCGGCAAAGACCTAATTCTGTCTACAATCTCTAATTATCCTCGCCGGAACTCCACCTACCAAGCAATAAGGAGGTACATCTTTTGTTACAACGGCATTCGCAGCTATAACTGCTCCATCGCCGATGTTAACACCTGAAAGAATGCAAACTCGATCGCCGATCCAAACATTATTGCCAACGCGTACCCCCCCCGAATATATAGTTCCCTTTGTACTGGGGGAAGTTGTAAGCTTTTAAAGTTTACAGTTCCGTGGTTGTTATCAGAGATATAACAGAATCGCCCCATAAGTACACCATCCCCTATGGATATAGAAAGGGCTGAAGTTAGATGACAGTACTCACCAATAAAAGAATTATCCCCTATTCTAATACTTGGTGAATAAGCTGTCTTACCATAGTTTGACCAACACTCAAGAATAGAATGTTTCCCAATTCCAGAATTATTTCCAATAAATACATGATCAGCTCCATGAAGCTGACAACCACGACCAATCATACTATTGCAACCAATCGCGCCTACATAATGCCTTATCCAATGAGAATAGAGAATGTCCCATACATGCTGAATCATATTATGTAATCTCATTGGATAAAGCAACAAAACTATATCTAAGAAGCTTCTTTTTTGTTTCATTCTTTCCTATATTAAGCCCTTACTTTACTATAATCTATTTTTTGATACATGATTTCTGTTAGACTTGAGAAATAAACCATTGAATACAACGTTCAGCCTTTGAAATCATTCGCCACAAATACCGCCAGTTTTTTCAGATACTCTTTTCAAACTTCAATTATTGGGGACCTTAGCAGAATTATCATTTCACCTATTAAGTATATTTATTCTTTCTACCAGTTAGTAATTGGCAAATACGTGGGAAATGATTACTCAAAAAAACATATATATAATAGCTAGCAATTGCTGTCGCCAACGGGATAAATAAATATAATGCTATTTTAAGCCATATTGAAGAATAAGAAATATGTAGGGTACTCAATATAATCTCTATAGATTGAAGAATAAACATGTGAAATGCATATACGAAGAAAGAGCTATCGCCTAATTGCTTTGGAATACTCAAACCGTTCCTAGTGTATTTAATAGTCAATCTAATTATTATCGCCATCATAATCAGGACAAATAACGGTTTAACCTGGCAGTAAAAATTTCGATGAGGATAATACAAAACCATTAGGACTAAGACTACTGGGAGAATTATATATGAAGCGATAGCATTAATGCATAATATAAATTTATCAGACGGACATTGAAAGATATCAGCAAGCAGAATCCCCCCCCTAAATTAAAGAAAAGTAAACTTTCTATACTTAATCCTGGTATTGGAGGCATAAGATTTAATAAATAACAAACTAATAATACACCCAGCAGACATCGACATAGAAATTTGTTCTTTATCAAAGGATAAAAAAATGGGGTTAAAACAACCATAACCATTAAGTCCCTAATGAACCAAAATGGCACATGAATAGGATAGGTGGAATCGCGCATAGCCCAGAGCATCATTGGCTGGGTATAATCCTTTATCCAAAGGCATGCAGCCTGAAAACCTTCATGATGAAATATATGAAAGCCAGGTGGGAGAATATTAAATAGATAACGAACGATATTCCATATTAGATAAGGAATCATAAGTGTATAAAAACGACGATGGATCTTGCCTTTCCACACTTTCCAATTCCATTTTTCTAAATTTTGATAGAACAGAAAACCTGATATTAAAAAAAATATTGGCACAGCTATTTGACATAGACCATACGAAATATAAACTCTAATGATATTATAAAGACTATCAAATGTATAATAAGGAGATAATAGCTCATTTTCATTATTTATTTTAGCTCCAAAAAAGTGAACGTAAACGACCATAACCGCCAGGGGAAACCTTAAATTGGAAATAGTTTTTGATATTATACTATCCATTATGCTTTGCTAATCTAATTAATTTTGAAAAAAGTTATATAGTTATTTAAATGTCCATCCGCACACGTGTGTCAATAGCTGAACTATAAAGTGTTTGCGTTACGCCAAGCATTACAGAAATAATGCCGAACTGATAAATCCAGTTGGCTGCCCCCATTCTATCGTGAGGTATCACCAATTGTGTATTTACGAACCATAGCCCAATGGTCTCCAATACAATGAAAAGAACAATTGCTATGGCAATATGAATGGTCAATGTCGTGGAAAATGTATCTTTAAGTCGTTTCTCGTCACCTCGACCAAGTTCAAATGTGATAAAACGTGAGGTAGCACCAATCACGCACACTTGAATGACGCTAAACATGCCAATGACACCCCAAACGACATTATTTATGCCATAGTCCTCTACGCCTAAAGTCCGCAATACCACACGCCCCGTAATAATAGACAGACCCAAGGATATGAACATTCTAAAATAGAGGAACAATGTATTCTTCGCTATTCGCTGGTTACTTTCTTGCGTTGCTTGCATAGATAAGATTGTTATCCAAAGTTATAATCACTACATTCTACGACTTGCATGGGTATATCCATATGGAAAGGAGCAAGGAAAAACTAAGATACAGTAAAAGAAAGCATTACAAACCAAATTCTCTATTTTACCTATATACACATACCCACAAATACTGGACATTTCCATTTTATTATGCTTCATATATCGAAACCTTACTGGAGTCTTCTTTATAAATGATAATATTTATAGGACTATGAATTATTCAAAATTTAAGAGAATTGTATTTATAATGACATTAAGTGCTTGATCATATGTAAGTCCAGATCTAGGCATCCCTGCTCTCATTACTGGTACATAGTATTCCAATCCTTGCCCGCTTTTATCCACAAATTTTAATAAAGATTTAATAGTACTTATCACAGTTTACTCAACACTCTCAAAAATTAATTTTCTAACCTAAAATTTTTAACCAATAAATTTTCTACTTCATACTTTACAGACATGAATTCATCCGAGTTCAATACGTTTTTGTCCGAACTTAAATGAATATATTGTGCACCAGATATATTTCCTACGTGTTCATCTTCTGTTAAGGAAATTACTAATTGGCTATCTATTGGTCGATTTTCAATAATGAATTTCAATATTTTATTTAGACTTTCTTGTTCTATTCCATTCTGTTTGGGACCATCAATTACTAAAGGGGCAATAATAGGACAAGTCCTTCGGCTCATAACGGAAAGCAAGGCATAATTGTAGGCCATTATGTATTTAGGGACATTAGAACCAGAAATATTAATCTTCCCATTAATCAAAAACTTTATAGGCTTGTCTCTCTTAATACCAAACTTCATCAAAGCAATATTTACGTTATTGCTAAATTCTTGTTGGATATCTTTTCTTCTATCTTCTTTGCGTTCGATCTTTATTGTCCCTTCTAATGATAATAACTCTGTGGCTAACTTTTGCAATTGAGTGGACATATCCATACATTTTTCTTTAATTAAATGTTCTATCTCTTCTTTAACACGTATCTCCAAATAATCTTTCAGACTAAGGTCTTCTTGTTTTTTACTTAATAAATTCTGGATATCATTAATTTTATCCGAAATTTCTTTTGATAAATTTAACTTTTGGCATAATTCTTTCTTGACTTCATCAAGCCTCTTGTCATTTTCAATAAGACGATCTATACATTCATCTCTATCGTGAAGATATTGAAATCTTGATGATTCATCATTATCAATTTCTGCACCACACATAGGGCATCTCATAACATCTTCTCTATTTAAAGCAAATTTATAATCTTTCTCTATCTCATCTATATTATTGTGAAGCTTTTGGATACTAAATTCTAGCGAATATTTTTCACCATTGAGTTTTTCTATTCTCTTCAGTAATTCTATCCTATTTGAATTTAAGTCATTTAAATCATTTAAGAGCTCTTCAATTCCCTCTTTAAAGCGATTCTCATCTATACAAAGTAAAGGTATATCCTTGAATTTCTTTATATATAGATCTAAAAGGCACCGATTCTGGTTAAGTTCAATCTGTATTACTTTCTTTTTGTCAATAATTTTTTCTCGCTTTGAATATAAATTCAAATAGTCATCTGAGATTATTGTTGTATGTAACCTTAAAGTAGTAAGTTTACTAGGCAATTTTCCGAAAGATTCGAAGGGTTGTGACCATCCTGAGTCTTGATCTAAGTAAAAAGGAATAAATAATGAATTAGTGTTTAAAACACTTTTGTCAATATCGCTTGATAAATTAATGCTCAAATAAAATCTGAAAATATTAGATATCTCATCTTGGCTTTTTGTATGTAAAATACATTTTTCATCTGAAGTAAACAGATAATAGTCATTACCCATTCTAATAGATTGAAAGCTTACATTATTTATTGAAAATTTTAACAATGTTATTATATTATCAAATAACCATCCTGGTGCTATTTGCCTTATGCTGCATCCTAAAGCAAAATATAATGACTTTAAGACGCAAGATTTCCCTGATTCGTTTTCTCCTTTGACTATTATAGTTCTATAATTTAAATTAATCCTTCTTGCTGTCTTCCTTTTGTAGGAGAGGAATAGTATCTCTTTGAATTGTACTCTTTTCATACCTTTTTGTTCTTAGATTTCTGATAAAGACTTTTAAGTCTCCTTTTCTTTTCAATTTATTTTGCATAATAGTACATACATAAACCTAATATTAGTTCATCACCAAATTGTAACGGATCTGTATATCCGCTCTTTACAATTTGAAATATTTTTTGAGAAAAGTCATAAAATGTATCATTGGAATCGCTATCAGACAATTGCGCAATTGCATTTGAAATTTTTCCTTTAAGATATATCAATTCAGAGTTATTATAGTCATACAATAAACTTTGAATATTTTCCTTAATAACATGCAAAAATTTCCTTTTTTTATTAAAGCTTACTCCTGACCTATCAAGTTGATTTGATATCTCATTGACAACAATTATAAAATCTTTGTTATCTGCAATTGATTTTATATGGCCTCTAAATGATTTACGTGTTATAGATTTTCTATTTTCTAAGATATTATCTTCGGTAATAATGTCTTCTTTATTTTGCTTTCTTTCTATTTCATTAATTAAATGCTCGTAAAGGGTATCTACTGAAATTGTTGCATCGGATAGATTCATATTACTTATGAATTCACCAATTAAGCCCTTTAAGGTTGGAATATACAAATCAGCTTTTACAGAGAGCTCATGTTGCTTAACAAAAAAATTATCAAAGGCTTTTTTATTAATATCAGGTAACTCCTTACAAATCTTGTCCTTTGCTATTTTTTGTTTATCCTTACTAAAATCAGCGAAATTTAGTTCATCGTCTTTTGGTCCTTTTTTCTCTTTTGCATTTCTATCATTGCTCTTCTTGTCAAATTGAGACTGAGGAAAATAAGAGTTCGTTACAAAGTAATATCTTCTCGCATTATTAAAATCTATTGAATGTTTTAATAATTTACCAAGTATAGAATGAATTGTATTCTCATTCTTAGACATACTCGAAGAACATAATTCAGACATGGTCCAAGTTGCACCATCTCTTGACTTTATTTGATAGAAATCAATATTTCTTTCTTTTATTGATTTATCAACCACTATAACATCTTCATGATAATCTAATATAATAGAAAAATCTTTCCCTTCCTTATCTAATTCCAGAAGCTTGTTTAATGCCCAATGCTTTTGATAACCAAACCGATTAGAAGCCATTGAGCCAGAATTTTCATCTGGCTTTTTATTAACTAATTCACGAATCGAACTTTCTTGTTCCATTTAATATAACCTCTTATTTCACCTATTATTGATTTTTAGCCGTAAGTATCTAGTAGGCTATCTCTTAAGCATGGCATTTCCTGACTTCGTCATTGCGTCACCCTAAATACCCAAATAGTCAAAAAGAGGCTTTAATGACTGTTGGGCAGGGGTCAGCATCATTGTCTTGCTGATGATTTTGTTATTTAGTGGTAGTCTCAAGCGTATAGTTGTGATGGTTTTCGCAATTTTCAATACAGCATCTACACTCCTTCCCATCTTTATCTCATGAATGATACGCTCAAGCTCCTTGTAGACCTTATATGCTATAAAGCACAAGCACACATGTGCCTCGATACGTCTTTCCGTGAAGTGAAATACTGGACGTGTCTCCAAGGTTCCTTTGGTTATCCGAAAGGCTCGTTCCACTACCCAAAGTCTATATTGAGAGACAACCTCAGACGCTGGAATGTCGGTGTTGGTCACATAGCCTTTTAGACCGTCCCACATCTCGTCTTCTGCAATTTTCACCTCACTTATGCTTACCTTACATCGTTCTCAATTTTGAGAAACTTACTATATTCACGCTTGCTGATCTTGTCTTTGGTGATTCTGCCTGTAGCATATGCCTTACGAAGTCTCTCTATGCCCTTATTGCGATTATAAGCATCCTTTGCAGCGCGCTTGGAACTGTAGGTTACTATGAGTCTGTCGCCATTGTCAAGCTTATGCTCATAAAATACGTTATCAACGTGTGCCAGTGTCTTTATCCATTCAAGGATATCACTTTTCTGCTTCTTGATTCTTCCTCCTACGATGAACTTGTAGCCACCATTTCGAAGCAATTCTATGTTTCGGCTGATCATGAAGCCAGAGTCGGCAACGACAATGAAGTCACCGAGGTTGAAGCACTGCTTGAAGTCATCTATTAGCGGTATCATGGTATAGCTCTCGTACTGAACTCCGTTGAATAACGAATATGACAAAGGATATCCGTTCTCGCATACCAGCAGACCCAAAATTATCTGAATCTCAGCAGTCTTTCCATCCTTGGAGAATCCAGGTGTGCGTAGTACATCTTCTTGAAAACACTCAAAATACAGCGATGTGACATCATAGAATAGCATCTCAACACGACCTCCCAAAACTGAGAAAGTGTGGTGTACACTTATCCTCTGAGCCAGTTCCTCATATTGTTTCGATTGATTCCAACATCATTTGCTAAAACTTTCATGGAAGTGATTCTGGCGAATAATTAAGTATATCGTAGAGACAAAGTAATCGCCTGTTACTGGATTTTAATATATCTCTGCTAGCACACAGTCGTTTTAAATAATTTTTAGTAAATTCCAAGGGTATCTGACGTTTTCTAACGGCATAAAACACGGCTCCATCCTTATATGAACTACTAATGGAATCATCATTTAATATATCTTCAATACTTTGATGAGTATTGGCTCTTGGTTGAACTTTACTTATATAATTTCTTATATTATTCACTTCATTTGATTTTAACCTCTCAATATCAGTTATTTCTTTACAAACAGTAGAAAATCCAAACACAGGAAAATATTGATTGCTACTGATTTTTTGCTTATTTAACAGGGTAATCATAGCTGGTAACTATTTAGCGGTAGTGTCCAGTCAATACTTTCTCTTCAAAAATCTTATAAAAGGCTATCATAAATCGCTTGTTTTTCTTGCGTATTTGAGATATTTTTTGTACCTTTATACCTATGAAAGAGCAAGTTACGGACATATCAAAAGTATTGCAAGACATGACGGAAGAGATGCGGCTGATGCGGGAAACCATCAATCAGCAGTATGCCGAGATTGTCAAATTGAACCGTAACATAGATGCCCTGAATCTCCAAATCCGCAAGAAAGACAAAGAAATCGAGAAGTTGCTGGAGCGCTTGTCTAAGTATGAAAATCCTGACAAGAACTCTAACAACAGCAGCACACCACCAAGCAAGGAGCGTATGGAGGATGAGATTGTCAGGCGGACGAGGACACTCCGTAAGCCAAGCGGTAGGAAGCCCGGAGGACAAAGCGGACATGAGGGGCACAAACTGTCTTGTTCTTCCATGCCGGACGTGGTGATTGATGACATACCCGGCTATTGCACCCGTTGCGGAGAATCTTTGGCGGATGCAGAACGTGTGCTTGATTATGTGACGCAGGTTGTTTCTATTCCAGAATTGAAGCCGGTAATCAAGGAAATCCGAAACTATGTGATGGTGTGCAAGAATTGCGGTGAACGTATTCGGACGGCACCGAGACGGCGGTCAAACGACGTGGTATATGATTCGAGCGTAAAGGCTCTGGTGGTTTACCTGAGTGTCGTACAGTTCCTGCCATACGGTCGTATAGCAAGTTTCTTGCGTGAGGTATTTGGTCTCACTCCGAGCGAAGGCTCGCTGGTGAACTGGGTGAATGAGGCAAAGAGAAATGCGCAGCCTGTTATTGACAAGATTAAGGAATATATCATGTCATCAGCAGTTGTCGGTTTCGATGAGAGCGGCTTGTACTGCAACAAAAAGCTCGACTGGGCTTGGATAGCACAGACCGTTTATTACACACTGCTTTTCCGTGCTGACGGAAGAGGCTCGAAGGTGTTGACAGACAAGTTTGGTGACAGCCTGGAACGGATGACTGCCGTGACGGACCGCCATAGTGCGTACTTTACACTCCACTTCCTCAATCATCAGGTCTGCCTTGCACACTTGCTTCGCGAACTGCAATATCTCTCAGAGTTGAACACCGGGCAAGACTGGTCCAAAAAAGTAACCAATCTGTTCCGTGAGGCCATTCACGAAAGGAATACCAATCCGAGCAACATTATAGACAAGGTGTCATGGACCCGGCGTTTGGACAATCTGCTCAAACAGAATATAGACCGGCTTGGTCAAAAGTTCATTACGTTCAAAAAGGGCTTGGTCAAATGCAGAGACTACATTTTCAGTTTTCTTGAAAATCCGATGATACCATCAGACAATAATGGAAGCGAGCGGGGAATACGCAAACTGAAAATCAAACTGAAGAACTCCTGCACGTTTCGTTCAGACTTCGGGGCGGACGCTTTCCTCGAACTTCATTCGGTCGTTGAAACAGCCAAGAAGCACAACAAAACTCCTTATCATGCAATTCAAGCCTTATTTGAGGCTTGATGAATTGGCATATTCTGTACCTAACGATTATCGCTGAATAGTTACCATAGCTGAATTTGCCTCCTTTATAAGCCGGAAGTAATTCTGGATCATTTCGTTAGTGTTCATAAAGTTGTAGGAAAGTGTATTGTCCGTACCAATAGCTAGTATCCTGTCCCCATTTTCCATTTCATCATAGCTAGCTATGACAACTTTGATTGATCCACCTGAGTAGATATCTTTAACAACATTTTGAACCTTCCGTATGTCTAGTGCACTTACAGGTAATACTAAATCAGACAAAGCATTGTAAATCGCAATGTAATTATCAGTTGAAATTTTGTTAATCCTTATCGTGCCAGGAATCTCATTTATATCTATATCATGCTCTGATATGTCAAGATTTGTAGAGCCTTCGGAATATTCCACTAATAGAAAGTTCTTTCTTATTTTCTTTGCTAGTTCTGTATTTGGATCTACATAAGTAAAAATGGTTTTCAACAAGCTTTTGATGTTCTCGTCCTGAATGGAATAACCAAGAAAAATAATAGGATTGTTAATAAAGAGAGATAAAAGTTGTGCTCGAATCAACTCATACTTACTGTCAAATCGATCATAATCTTCTTTCGTTATGATAATGTCCCCGGGATAGTCGTAGCTTCCATGAATTTTATAAACAGAACCATAGGGATTACTCAATAAAATGTTATTGCCTATCAATGGAGTGAACTCAAAGACTTTCTCTATAAGATTATCGTAATTTGTGGTAATGACAGATCCAACATTCTTTCTGACCTTTGTAAACACTTCTATTTCATCTTTTTTCTCATCCCGATAATGCATGTCTTTAAAGAGACTTGAAATATAAATTTTGAAACGACTTAGTTTCTTTTCTGCAGCCATATTCTCATAGAAAATGTCATTCACTTCCTTGAATTTCCCGTTTCTATTATTCTCTGCGTATTCATTAAAATCTGCTTCTAATAGAGAACCAAGTTTAGGGTAATTACAAATATTGTTAGAATCCGTACACTTTGATTTCAAGTCGAGGTAATACTCTGGATCACCATTGTATTCATTACATATTTTCGAGAGTAGACCATCCCATGTGTAGGAATTGTCAAAGTAACGCAATGACAATCCAGTGCCTATGAATAGGACAGGATAGGTTTTAAAGTTTGCTACGAAATCATTAATGTTCATATTTTGTTTCCTTTCAATTATTTCTCAATGTCCTTTATCTGATACTCTTTGAGATTGACAACACTCTTGCCACATGCGCCCAGGCGTTGCTGATTCGTTCTTAACATCTCGGTTGATCAACTTTATTATCTGACTAGTACTGAATGTCCGGAAAAATTAGGATCTTTGCTCATGTTACCTTCATTTTTGTTTTGCAACACAAAGATAGTAAATTTGGGGAAGAATCAAGCAGGATTTATTCTCATTTTTATCGCTCGTTTTTTGTTAGCTGACAATGATAAAATTGTTAATTTAAAATTTGCGAATCACTTGCATTTCTCGACAGTTTTTTGATTTCTTCCTCTTTATCATGTATTGTAGGATCGTCGGGGAATAATTTAATGAACATAGTATCATAGAAGATTTTTTTTCCCACATTGGACATGGGATAAGTCTTAACGTCTAATACATTTATGTCTTTTATGCTTTTCATGTAAGAGTCAAAACATCCCGGAACGAATTCTATAGAACTGTTTCTGTCAAGAATGTCTGACAATATATTAATCATTGCATTATAACCTACAGTTGACTGAAGGATGTTTGACGGTTTTGATAAACCATTATACTCCCACGCTTTAGAGAAAGAGTTCCTTATTGAATTGAAGAAGTAGTACATACAATCGGCAATTTTATTATCTTCATCATTAGCATAAAACTGACGGAAAGGCAACTTTTTTGTAGAGGTACACATCATTAGTTCTTTTCTCTTCATATATCTGTTTCTCTCAGCCTCTGCGGAATTAGCGCTTATTAGTGAAACTATAGATTTAACCATTGTAGCTTGTGACAAAGGAGGACTCATTTGCGATTCATATGTTCCCCCATAGAGTTTTATCCTATTATAAAACGGAGAACCTTTATGTCCATTAAGTGCAAGGGCTATCTCCAAGGCAGTCTTATATGGAGAATCAGAAGTTGTGATTCCGAACAAGCTGTACACTAAGTCTTGAGAAACTCTTTTTTGAGTTCTGTTAATGGTTGAGAATATCATTGCTTGATATTCAAGAGTCTTGTCTATGAAACAAGATATAACAAGCTCCATGTTGTTCAAACCATCTAATTTTGAACACCACTCTTCTCTCATTCCTTTATAATCAATATTAATGTATTCCTTCAAACGATCTATTGCCAGTTCAATGCCACGTATGCGGTGCTGACCATCTATTATTGAAACAAAAATGTCTGCATTTTCAACACCTTCTCTCTTAGCTTTTGCTATCTGCTCAACAACAGCATCCTTAAAGCCAATAAACAACAGCCCTCCAGGAATTTGCTTTTGTGACTCAATTACGTTTTGTGGAATATTCAATATTATGTTAGTTGGAAATGTCGGAGAATCGTCAAAGATGAGAAAATCTGCTATTTTTTTTGCCCGACTATTATCTACTTTACGCTGAACATTTTTATTATATAGAGGTTTCCCCTCTTCATCATATCCAACTATTAATCTTTCTGTAAATTTTGTATATTCAAGGACTTCTCTTACAGTAGCTTTACCTATAACAAAATCTTGTCCGTTTTGGTAAACGGGAATACCAGTAATTCCTATATGTGACATATTATTTCCAATTTTTAGTTATTTTTTTAACTTTATTCTCGACATCATGGTTGAAATCATCATCATCGAGTTTAATATTATCATTATTTTCAATTTTCCACAACAAGATTGCTTCTATTAGTAAGATAAATCCTGGTATCAGCGGATAATTTTGATAGAACATCAAAAATAAGATGATATCTATAACGAGCAAGGTAGTTTGAAAAAGTTTCCAACTTGGCTTATTTTTAAATTCCAAGAACGATAAGGACAGAGAATAGTAGGAAGGTCCAATGATAGCAATAGAGAATGTAATTAAATTATCCGGGAAATTCAACTTCCCGTTAGAAATATCTTTAATGAAAGGAATCCACACACCTGCGCCTCCAATTACAAATACATACACGATGAAATACCAGTAAAAACTTACTGATTTATGCTCCGTTATTTTATCTTTTAATTCTTTTAAAAAGCTTACATCCATATTTTATTAAGCCCTCCTTTTATTTTGTATACTAAGTAATCAAATCCTATAAGATTCGGATTGACTTTGACATCAGATGCTATCATCTCCAGTCCATCATCAAGGTGTAACTTGAAGTATTTGGGAATATCTTTATCTGACGACTTGATATTATAAAGTGTGCAGATCATTGCCTCATATATGCTATAATAGTTACCGAAGAGAATCTTCTTAGAATATTCCTTTCCACCAGAATCCTTAACATCAGAAATTTTCAATTTATGACCAGACCCCATGGAATATGTTAATGCAATACGAGCAATAACATTCTCTGCACCAAGCCCAAACTTACGAGTAAGATTGGTGACGACATCTTTATTTCCTTTACTTGTTTTGATTGATGAGAACATGCTTTTGTATTTTTGTAATAGTTGAACCATCTATTGAGTTGATTATCTCATACTGTTGGTTTATTATAGGCTCAAGCCATTCGTATTCGGTTTCAGTTAACTCTTTTTTAGCAATAGGGAATAATACTACCTGTTTCGATATCTGTGGGTAGAAATCTTTGATTATAGTCTGCGTATGCCTCTCATCAAACTTTTGAAGAGGGCTGTCTATGAAAACAGGGAATTCAATACCAGACTCTTCAACAAGTGCTTGCAAAAAAGCAGAAGCATACAATTGTTGTTCACCTTTTGACAAAGAATTTTTTCTTATTTCTTCTCCATCTTTACCCATCAGAATGACATTGAGCATATTGCCGTCATCTTCAATTCTAACATCCTTCACAAATTCTTGTTTATGCATGAGGTTGTTAAGGCTGTTTCTTATTTTGTTACCCAAAGAAGCCCTCTTATCTAATTTGAGAGACTTCAAAAAAGTTTCTAACTCTTTTATAAGTTGATCGGCAAGAATGTCCTTCTTTGTATCTCTTTCAAGGGCCTTTACTTTATACTCATACTTCTTAGCCGCTTCATGGTTCTTATCTAACTGGGCTTGTAAAGAGCCAATCTCTTGATTTATAACGGCAATTTCTTGACTACGATTTTCCATTTCTATATAAAGATTCTCAGTTTTCAACTTGAGCTCCTTTATAAGAACATCGCTCTCTTCAACTTGCGCCTGACGAATTCTCCGGTTTAGTTTTTCAATTTTTATTTTATTTTGTCTGTAATCTTCTATCAAGTTATTAAGTTCAACTTGATATGTCCCTTTCAGATAATGATATACAGCCAGAAATTCATCATAATCCTCTTTACTGATATTCAGTTGCGTATCATCATTAATTGCATCTCCGGCATATTGTTGCAAGATATCACTTATTCCATCCTTTAAAGTCTTTTTGTAAAAGCTTTCTAAAGGCGCATTATCGAGGTAATTAATTATTGAAAACTTGATTTTATCAACAATTTCATTCTGCTTTTCAAAATTGTCCTTTGATAAGGCAACTTTATAGTCATGTTCCACAATAGATTTGGATTGTGAAAGTAACGAGCCAGCAATGGCAAGTGGAGCGAGCTCCAAAAAGCCATTTAACTTTTTCTTTAAATGTATATTATAAGCTTCACAATTGGCACGTTCCTTTTGTGCCCTGCTTAGTTCATCTACAGAAACATTGCTACCTTCCTTTAGGAGATTTATGGAGACTGCGTTATATTCTTCTCTTAAAGAAGCTAGACTTTCATTCGTTTCTGATAACATAACTTTTTTATCATGAAGTTTAAACTCTAAGTCTCTGATTGATTCTTTTAGCAGATTAAACTTTTGAAGTTCTTCCTCAGATAGTGCAGCCTTTGTGTACTTTTGTCTCAGATTAAGAAGATTAAATCGTAAATCCTCGTATTTTTTGACTCCAAGGACTTGATTATATGCATTACTAAGCCGGATCTTCTCATTAACAGATTGATCCTCTACAATTTTTACGACATGTTCAGAGTCGAAGAAAAAAAGTCTAGCAATGTCTTTGTTAAGGATGAAGTCATTAATGAAAAGATCATATCCTATCTGTTTTGCAAGTTCATTTTCATGACCATCTATATTGACCTCTATATTCTCTCTCTTTAAATTATAATCGTATGATCTTCTTACAAGAAGTGACTTACATGGCACCGAAGGTATAGATACACCTTCAAATTCAATTTGCACGCTATATTTTTTACTCTTTCCTTCATCAAACGCAACGGAGTGGTTGAGGTTAGAATCTAAGTATGCTTTGTACCCATTCTCTCCGATCCCTTTCTTAGCAGATTCATCAATGTCAATAATCATCTTACCATATAGACACCAAAGTAAGGCATGAAGGAATGTAGTCTTACCAAAGCCGTTCTCTCCAAAAATCAAAATGACATTCTTCTGGTCTGTCACATCGAAGTTCAACGAGACATCTCCTTTATAGATTCTGAAATTATACAGACTTATGTTCCTAATTATCATTTTCTTCCCTCCAAAAACAAATCAAGCTGATGTTCTATGTCGTTTTGGAGACCATACTTACGCATCATCAGATTTTTTGATTTTTGCAAAGCTAATAATTCTTCTATCAGCTGATAGTGACCCTTTTCTCTACAACTTTTTTCTAATAGCAGACGCTCATCAAGTGGAATTTGGTCATTGGGAATATCATAACCATACACATCATTATATATATCGTTCACAGTAGGAGCGAAATAGCCATCTCGATACCATATAATCTGAATAGCCATCAATTCTTGCTGACTTATTAACTCTATACTGCCACGGTGCTCCTGTATTTGTTTTTGGACTTCCAATAATTCTTTCAGGACCTGTTGACGATATTCTATGGTGTAATTTCCTAGATTATGTCCTGTATCATCAACTGCCTTTTGGTTATTACGTCGACGGTCACGTCTGTATTCTGACTTGTTCCTATTCTCAACAAGCCGATTCCTGAATTCCAACAACGGCCGCATCCATTTGACACCATTATTAATTAATGAAGTCATAGATTTATCTTCAGCAACAACGGTGCAAACCCAACAGCCAAATCGGCTTTGCCCACAAGACCTTTGTTTGGTGCTGGTCATCATTGTAGGACATTCGTAATCATCGGCTGACGCATCTTTATAGATATTGAATAGCACATTGTTATCAAATTCCCATGGGCTTGGAATTATCTGTATTATCCACCAAATTTCCTCTAACATCAAATCCTTAATGGGTGAATATATATATGTGTTTGGATTTAATGGATGCTTAGATAATCTGTGACCTTTTATCTCATGTTTATCTATAGACTTAGCACGTTGTGCGCTTTCACCACGCCGGGTACCGATAAGCACAACAGCCTCGCCATCTAAAGTTACCCTATCCTCAATGAATTTAGAAGTTGGCTTTATCTTCATTTTCTCAGTACAAAAGCGGAAAGTATTGTTTGGAACCGGATATCCCTTTCCTATGACCAGACACCAGAAACTGTCTTCTAGTTCTGGTAGAGTCTTATAAACCTTTATGGGCATTGCCTGCTTTTTAGCTGCATCCTCTATCTTCTTGAGAACTTCTTGTACATATTCCTCAATTACAGGATTTTCCACCATCGTGTCGTTACAGACAACGTATACACGTCTGGTCAAGTCTTTGCCTTGCATTCGAAGTTGCTGAAGGGCTAGCCATGTCAACGTGAGGAGTACAGTGGAATCTTTACCTCCTGAAAAACCTATTATCCAAGGTCGGTTATATCTATCCTTTTCAAGATATTGCTCGGCTATTTCATCTATCACTGCTTGTATATGCTTTGGAAGTTTTCTCATAACCTTACGTCGAAGTAGTTAGGAATATACTTATAAAACTTTTTGTAATTTTCGTATTCCTTTTGTTTAATAATTGACTTATTAATTAACTCATGATTTATTGCATCCTCATCTGTAATGGAGTGATTAATACATGACATTTCCCGAAGTGTAAAGTTTGGAATGCAAATTTCAAGAACTCCATCAGTATTAATAAAAGGAAAATCATTTAATTGTAAATCTGTAATTGACATCTCATTCGATAGAACGATCCCACCATATGTGATCATTGGGGCTTTATTATCTACATAAGTGAAATTATATAATTTTTGGAACTTAACTTGATCTCCAAGTTTATTTCTTTTTTCTATTATTCTATTACATTCATCTCCAATGATACGAGAAACCGTAGTTGGTGCCTTCTTTTCTGCGCAACAATTTTCTGGAAGGTTAAAGGGTACCAAATCTCGAAATTTGTCTGTTAATTCAGAAAGCGACATCGTTTCATTCTCTTCATTTTTAAGTAAGCTATTGCATGACATTACATATATACTTCCAACAGGAACATTTTGGAGTACTAAATTTAAATCATCAAACATTAAAGGATCTAATCTATTATCATAATCAAGCCAGATAATTGTTGGTTTAGTCAAATCTAGCCTTGTCAATACGTTAGTAGACTCACCTTGCTCGATTTGTATCTGTGCGTAACGTTTATTGAATTCCAATTTATCTTTGGTATACATTTTCTCAATACTATGAAGCTCTTCTATATTGAGTTCCTTATGAATCAATTTAAAGTCAGTAAATGCTATACCACCAAAACCTACATATTGGTATTTTTGCTTAAAATATCCCATGATACGAGCCAATGAAGAGATAAACATTCTTCTTTCTACAAATTTGTTAGGCCTTAATTCATAATTAATATTATTAGTACTCTTCATCCTCAATGCACTCTAATTTTATGTAATAATTAAAAGTCTTTTCACCAAGCTCCTTATATGATCTAGCTCCAGAATGCTCAAGAGCAGCGTCCGCAATGTCTTTGCTCACAGTATATGATATTCTACGTGTATTTTCTTTAACTACGGGATTATCCTTATCTATCTTTGGCGCATAAAATTTTCCTCTTTCCTGATTAGAAAAGTCCTTCATTTTGAGTTGTACAGCACTGTATGCATGTAAACTTTCTCCTAATTGCTTGCGGTAATCATTAGCATATGCACCTAAATTGTCTATTTCATTTAGAAAAACATTTACTCTTCTCATGGCATCTTGCATCAAAGGCAATACAGCCTGATAAATATTTGAAGTAACATCTATACCTTTCTTGGTTGTAGTCAAAGGCAATTTAATAGTGTCAGGACTATCTAAGAAAAGCAGACCTCTAAACATAGCATGTTTAACTGCCCATTGGGGTAATCCATTCATATGCCAACCGGTTATTGTTGACTGATCTGCCTCGACAACAAGTCGATTGTTACAATATATATACCAACCAGACTCCTTAGGATGTCCTGTTACCCCTATGCCCGCAATTATTTTATAAGACACTCCGCCAATATTACCATCTTTAAAGTATGGCATAATTTTGTATTCTTGAGACATCAACAGTTCCACCTTATTTCCAACTAGAGACTTGCCATTCAAAATAATATTCATTTTACGCGCAAGACTAAAGTTTAAAATTCGCTGAATATCTGTGGATAAATCCGTTAAGAAATGTTCATCATTAAAAAGATTCTCAAGCTCTTCGTTAAGTTTCTCAACCTTTATATAAGTACCATCAACGCGCAAGCCTTCCTGGTCAGTTATATTAATATACGAGAAGTTCCAATCATCAATCTGTTGCCCGTTATTGTCACAAATTGTTTGTTTACTCCATTGTTCTACGTCAACATCAACCTTAAAATGATTTTCCTTGTGTTTGCTTTCAACTGAAAAATGTTTACCCATTTTAAAGAGGGACCGCTTCATCCCGATACCGAATCTGCCAACCGAATTATTCAACTTCGGTGTCACATCATCAGGCCTTCCAAATCGAAATGCATACTTTTGAGCTGTTTCAAGAGAGAATCCTCCACAATTATCTTCTATTATGAATTCGTCCTTGTTCAATGTTAACTTTACATACAGGCTTTCAAAGGTAGAATCTTTATCTGGGTGCAATCGGTTTGCGCCATCTATCGAATTATCGATTAAGTCAATAATAGCATCTTCTATAGATATATCACGAGTTATCATATCTATGAAGAATTTCTTCGTTGGTCTTCCCTGTATAATGTTAGTCATATTTTATAATTGTTTAATTGTTGTGATCCTGTTTTCAGAGAGAATACAGATTTTATTTGTGAATCGCATAGTTTCAAGAATACGTAAGCATTATTTTGGTGTCAGTCCTCGATTAATAAGGAAACTCTTCATGGGCAACTAAGTCTAAACTGACTGATATAATAATAGTCTTCCAGGCAACATTTGAGCTAAATCACGGCTGCCTTCAGTTATTTTCTTGAAGTTGAAAAACTCCTGAAAGTATTTCTGTATCTTGGCTCCCATCATGCTGCTGGTATTGATTATTGTTTTTAAATGTCGAGCACGCTATTAACAGATTTTAAGTTCTAGGACAAGATGCCAATTTGTTACGCTTACATAACTATTACCTTATTTCAAAGGATATGGTTCCACTATAAGACTCCGTTTATAGCTTTGTCCTTTATTGTTTATAATCAGGTTATTTAGTATGTCACATTTTGAGCCCTCAGCATATCCATGATATGTATGGATTGAACTCCGAAATGAGTACATACATTCGGAAACTTGTCTGCAAATTCTGGATTAATCGATCATATAGCGTTCATTGATTTCCCCTAACTCCAATAATTTGTCAAACTGTTGGTCGGTAAGCTTAAAGAATCCCCAATAATTGGCATAAATCCCTGCCTTTTCCTTCATGTCTTTATTGATGACTTTCTTGCTGAAAGCTATATTGTAGAGCATCTTGATGACGATGAAGTTTGGCTTCATACGATACCACCTCCTCAAGTCTGCTTCCGAAAAAACAGAATATTTGTTCGTGTATTTGACATAGGCATCCTCGTCTTTGAAATCGTTATAAGATTTTATCTGACAAATGGTGCAAACTGACGTGCATGCGCTTCTGTAAGCTGCTGGCCCCTTATTGTCGTTTGTCCTATAGATAACTACCTTGTCGCCTGGTACAAGCACCTTGGCTTCTTTCATCCAACAGATATAAATCTTGTAGATGCTATTGGTTTCTGAAACGTCCTGGATGATGTCATATTTGGCTTCATTCTTGATAATCGAGTCTGGGAACAGCTTTGTGTGATATTCGGGTATGATGGAGAACACATATTTGTTTCCTGCCCTTTTTACAAAAGGATAATCAAGTAGGAAATTATTCGCCATCGCCCTCATATTCTTTACAAGGACATATTCCGCCTTGCCTCCTATATGTTGCTTATCGGCGACATGGTAAAATCCGAAATATTCAAACATCAAGATTCGCTTCTTCGATGATTCTGTCGGGAATATTGTCACATAGATTTCTTCTACATCCTTTTCTATGGCTACATCCATGATTTTCTTCATGAATCTTTCACCTCGTGTCGTATGCAGGGTTTCATTATCGATCTCGAAGGTCCCAACTTTCAGGCGTTTTTTCTTGGGCAATACTGGCGTTACATCTGTCAGCTCTTCGTCTTCTATTTTAAGATATAGGAAGTCTTTTAGTTGCCCATTAATAAAATAGGTATAGGCAGTTGCTCCTGCCTCTGACTTTTTCTTAAACCATGCATCAAACTCTGGATAATTTTCTCTCTGCGAATCAAAGAATGGATCCGCAATATTGATTTCAGAGAATTTCCGTATCTGCAAAAAGGTATTCGTGGCAAACGATTGTAGCAATGTACCCGTAGGTCTGAATGGATAAGGTATTTCATGAAGATATCCTTGATTCAGTGCTCTTTCACCGACAATATCTTCGCATATCAATTGGGCATTGGAGGCAATGGTATTCGTTCCTCCAAATATGTTGAAGATGGTCGGACTTTGCTTTTCTCTTATTTCATCTATCCATCGATGATATTCCTGAGGCATGATCTTCCGTAGAAGACAATGCAAACGGGAGATGTCAGCATGGCTATTCTCATTTATGAATTCCTGTGCCTTTTGTATCTGGTACAGGAAGATGTCTTCGGGCATCATAACCGATGAGAATTTTATATATTGGATACTTTTCTGTCTATCTTAGCATACTTGCCTCAGTATCTTAGCATACTTGGCAATGTATCTTATGGTACTTCTTGGAATAGCGAACGACTACTACCGCAAGCTGCTTTTGACGGCTTTCTTTCGGGCTACCCATGCATTGTTGATCGCTACACGGATATTGTCGATAGTCCTACCTTGCTTCCAAGATGGAACAAACGGAAGTAGCAGCTCTATGAAACGCTGCTTGACGATGATGTCCGCCGTCACACGAGGCTCTTTTTGACAGATCGTGACAACAACCTCTCCCAAATCTCTTGCACAACGACAGGAGGCGAGTTGGGTGACATAGGCTTTGAGGTCTTCTGCATGATCTATATAAATAGACAATGCTTCCTTCTCTTTCTCAAGCGCGCCTGTAAGGTTGGTGTCCACGGACTCATTGGCTGATGCGGAGCATTCTTGGTTACAAAAGTTCTGTACTGCTTGTGTGGCATTGGGGAGGATTTTGTTATTTCCCCCATAGATGTTAAATGTCACACTTAATGGTTTTTCTTGTGCTTTCATCGTGTGTCTCTTTAATAAGATTCAATAGTCTTTCCATATTTTTCAACGTCTTTCAACCGGCTTGCTTTCTGCTTTCCTATGCTATAACTTTGCAATCGGAACCAGTTGTGAATGACGGCTCATTTGCATTTACTTGACCGGTCGAAATGCTTAGGGGTTCATTTAGCTGGTTGAAAAGTATATTGTAATTAATCAGTAACATTTTAAACTATGATTGAATATTCTGTATTCATGATGAAAAATCCCATCAAGCCCAAAGAAGCTCCGAAGGCTTACGCGAAGAATCAGGTTCGCGAAATTTGGGATCTTGACAAGTTTTGCAAGCACATTGCAACCCATCACAGTGGCTACAGCCGTGGCATGGTGA
>ERZ779941.109-NODE-109-length-44913-cov-3.589728_pt1 | contig 44913 bp, 32 predicted proteins | sample MGYA00511952_ERZ779941 | MGnify/ENA primary metagenome ERZ779941 (study PRJEB29588, sample SAMEA2142846) | human gut metagenome | biome: human gut; feature: human-associated habitat; material: faeces | place: Denmark | collected 2008/2010 ...
ACTTGCATGTGTTAAGCCTGTAGCTAGCGTTCATCCTGAGCCAGGATCAAACTCTCCATTGTAAAATATCTATTTTCCTCAATTAAGAGAATCTTCTTTTCCGACCAGGACGGCTATCCTTGGAAGTATTCGGCAAAGATCACCTTCTTCTTGACGGTTCGTCTTCTTTACCCAAGCGCCTATTCCTAAGCGCTCGCTTCTTGTACTACTTCTCTGTCTATGTAATCCTTTCAAAGAACTCTTTCTTCAGTGCCACGCGCTTGCCGGATTGTTCCGGTTTTGTGCGAAAGCGGTTGCAAAGGTATGGCAAATTCCGCAACCCGCCAAATATTTCCGGAAGAAAATCGCATTTTTAATGAAAATTTTCACATTACTTGACAAAAGAGAGAACATAAATCGCCCTACACATAATTATATTAAGAAAGCAATGAACAGACTTTTCTCTTCCAAGATTGCCCCGTCATGTTTGGACGTCACAAGAAGTAACCGCATTGATTCCACCACCTGCTGCAGATACGATCATCATAAAGAGGGTGAAAGAAAAGTAAAAAAAGCACTTTTATTTTGAGAATAGTACAAAATGCCGTATCTTTGCGACCATCATTTAAATAAGAATCAATCAATGGAAACAAACAGATTAGAAGAAATGATTCGCAGGCAAGAGGGGTCTTTATCCTTAGCTTTCCCTGCTCTCATGCGTAAAGTATATGTATGGATGACGCTTGCCTTGGTCATTACAGGCATCACAGCTTATGGGGTTGCAAGTTCTCCAGCCCTGCTAACCACGCTTTATTCAAGCAAGGGGATTATGTTCGCCCTGATTATCGCAGAACTCGCATTAGTCATTGGAGTCACGGCAGCCATTAACAAGCTATCCTTATCGACAGCCACCTTGCTCTTTGTCCTCTATTCAATATTGAATGGAGCTATGCTATCGTCGATCTTTGTCATTTACTCCCCCACGATCATCACGAAAGTGTTCCTCATCACCGCAGGTACTTTTGGGGCCATGGCTGTCTATGGATATTTCACCAAGAAGGACCTGTCGTCAATAGGTAGGATCCTATTTATGGCACTGATTGGGATCATCATTGCAACAATGGTCAACTTCTTCACGAAGAGCGCAACATTTGATCTCATCATTAGCTATATCGGAGTTGCCATCTTCGTCGGTTTAACAGCATGGGATTCGCAAAAGATCAAATTGATGCTTGCACAATGCGAGGAGATGAATGAAAGCACCCAAAAATTGGCACTGATGGGAGCCTTAACGTTATACCTTGACTTCATCAACCTGTTCTTGTATCTGCTTAGAATCTTCGGAAGAAACGACAATTAATATTAAATAAAGAGAGAGATGAAAAGATCAAGGATGGTGATTGCGGGTATTTTATGCCTCGCGCTCACCAGTTGTGGCAGTCTTACCTCAGGGCAAGGCACCACAGGAACGACAAGCAGTACAGGTAACATTTTAGGCGAAATCTTAGGAGCTGCCACCAATGCCAACACGGTAGGCAATATCCTGTCGAGTGTCATTGGAATAGACAAGCCTACACAAAGTCAAATTATCGGGACCTGGAAATATTACCAACCAGGAGTCGCGTTTACCAGCGAGAACTTATTGGCAAAGGCTGGTGGCGAGGTTGCCGCATCTGAGGTACGCGAAAAACTAAAAACGCAATACCAGAGATTTGGGTTCACGAGTAGCAACACACAATTGACCCTGAACAAAGACAATACATTCACGGGCAAAGTTGACGGGAAGACCGTGTCAGGCACCTATAGCTATGATCCCAGCAATTGCAAATTGACGTTGAAAACGCTACTCTTCAGTGTGCCCTGCTACGTGAAAGGCTCTACAAGTGGAATGAGCTTCTTGTTTGAGTCCAAGAAGTTACTGACCCTGCTCCAGACTGCCGCGGCCTTAAGTGGGAATAGCAACATCCAGGCAATCGGTCAGATCAGCCAGAACTATGATGGAATCCGCATGGGATTCGACATGAAGAAATAAGCGACCGGAAGCCAATGCACCATCCCATGCATTGGCTTCTTTTTTCCATAGAACCATAGAACTGTGTCATCATTCCCCCTATCCCTGTCAATCAGACTACTCATTTTCAGGCAACGAAGTGAAACGCCCACAGATCATTTCGTAAAAACAATTGCCAAGGCACTCGCTTTGGCGTTCCATCTTTTTTATATTAGCACTGGAGATTTTTTATGCAAAAGGTTGACAGGTTGTCAAAACCCTTTGTACATCGGGCTTGCAACCTGTTTTGAGGTTGTCAAAGGTTGTCAAAGGTTGACAGGAAAAGCACATCTTTCACTAAATTCTCTCGAGAATTTATGGTGACACTTATGCTCTTGACATTCAAAACATCTCCTTTTGGATCAAATTCTCTCGAGAATTTTGTATGATAGCTTCACGTTTAATATACGGATCATGATATGGATTGAAATGACACGTTTTCGATAAGCCAGATGAGCAGAGCCAAGCTTACCTTGAGCTCTGCCAAGGCGAGAGAAGGTGGGTGAGAAGCCAACCCATGAAAATACGACTACATCCTGTCAACCTCATGTCAACCTTTGACAACCTAAAAACAGGCTGCAAGCCCGATGTTCAAAGGGTTTTGACAACCTGTCAACCTATTTTCAGAAAAAATCACTGTATGAAGCATAAAAATGCTCGTTGAAATATTAACAAAGTATGATATAAACTTCGAAGAAAGATCTAAAGAAAAACTTACGACTATGTTTTAATTTCGTCTCAATCATTCTTTATCGTCCTGAGAGTTCATATTCGCAAGTCTTTTCACGGCATTGATTTCATCGATGAACAGTTCTTTTGTCGGCAGATACAGCTGATAGCGGCTTGCAAGAATTGTGGTGTTGTCTTCCGGCAGCGTCAGACGGACGGCAGTGTCGATCTTATCGGTGCAGAGCAGGAGCCAATAGTGGGATTCTCGTCGGCTACCATAGTCAGCCCTGTTCTTACCCTCCTGCTCTTTCTCGAAAATGCGCTTGCCAATAGACCAATGCATTATCACGCGCGCATGGTCAATACTGCGCACAGCATGAACCCGTGCATCATCTATGATGTGTCTTATCTCTACGACAAAGGTACTGAGGTCGTCTCTCTGTTTTTTGATGTTCATAACCGTTTCTTCGTAAAGGAATGCGGGAGCTGGCAAAGAGATTTATTAAGAATTGTCGTACATATATCCAAAGTCTTTAATTACCACCCAAAACCAGGGTCGGTTGAGAGGGTCAACGCTTGAATTATATTCACAATGAGATGAAAACTTTCTTCTTATATAAAGTAAAGCCACAATACCAAACGATACCTATCACACACAATCCCCAAGCCAAAGAAGCGAGTTTCGCTCCTAACACGGGGAAAAGAATACTATGATAAGTCCAATGAGAAATGGAATATCCTCCTAAAGGCAGAATGCTCAAAGGGATGAACAACAGTTCACTGAGAACATAAAGAATTAACGGGTTTACGCCGAAAACAAGGAAGAAAGTTATGGCTTGATTTTTACGACCTCGTTTATCTATTCCCCATATCAGCAAAGCAAGGATTGCGGAGCACATACCACACGTTATCATTGAAAATGTCGGGCTCCATATTTTCTTACTAACTGGGCAAGCAAAGGATAGCAGCCACCCCATCAATGTAAGTGAAACGCCGATGATGAACAAACGCTCTATTTGGTTGTCCAACCCTTCACTATTCATGATATACTTCCCTACACAGAAGCCAATAAGAACATGGGCCAGCGCAGGCACTGTACTCAGTACCCCTTCGGGATCGGGCACATCCCAAACAAAGCAATGATTGGAACCTAAAACAGCTTTGTCAACTATGGCAAATATATTTGCCGAATCATGTACCCAGCCATTAGAACTCTCCAAGATAACATAATAGCCAACAAACAAGAAAGCAATGATCCAAGGAATATACTTATGCTTTATTGACAAGACGATGACCGCTGCCAAGCCATAGCAAATTCCCAACCGAGGCAATACACCCAATAAACGGAGATGAGAAAAACTATCCCTGAGGAAAGGAATGAAGGAATCTGTTGACTCCGATAATCGATAGGACAACATCATCAACCATTCTATTATCAGCCCGATACCCCACAAAGAAAATGTGCGCTTGATTATTTTCCGAGTACATGCCCAAGACCATTCAAACTGATACTTACGCAAGGATAAATAAGTTGTAATCCCCATCAGGAACATAAAGAAAGGAAAGACTAAATCGGCAGGAGTCAGGCCTATCCAGCTTGCATGCGCAAACGGTTTATAGACTTCCGCCCCACCCGGATTGTTTACAAAGATCATTCCTGCGATGGTTATCCCTCTTAAGACATCAATTGATAAGATCCGCCTACGAGGGGATTTATTCTCTGATGTTATTTGTATATTTCTTATATTATTCATATCAATCGATTTTTTCTTTTATCCATCCAATTCCATGACTAGACGAAGTTTCCTTTTTAGTATTGAAGTCTATGGAATATGGGTGTTTCAAGTTATAATGGAGGTTATTAACCTGCTTTTCAAGCGAGGTTACTATCAGGCGACTTCCTTGTCGCCTTACTTTACAGTTAAATGCCATGAAGCTACCATCTGCATTCTCAATGACAAAAGCATTGGCAACGGCAACTTCTCCCATGCACTTAAATACTTCATGCACATCATTATCTTGCGTATTCACCCCTTGCCAGTCACTGATCATGTTCACATATTGCTCTCCGATCACGAATTCCTTGGTAGGATAAAGATCGGGATGAGGATTTCCAAAGCTCAAAGAGTCTGCGGTATAATGCTGATCAGGCTCGCAAGTTTGTCTTACCTTAAGATAGGGATCGTCAACAAAAGCCCATCGTAATTGTCCAGTGTGTCTATCCAACAAATTGGAAAAAGCGCCCATTGCATTGTATGTCTCGATCATCCAACGAGGGTCCCCTGTCAGCAAATATGCATAATAAGTAGCATAACACCGCCATCCACTCCATCCATGAGGTGAGTTGAACATGTTCGGCAGCATCTGGACATCATACTGAGCTTCCCAATAGCGCAAGGTTCCTCCCCGTCTACGCGCATCAGGTACTTGAAGTTGTGTCAGACAATCATGGTCATTCAAGATCTTCAACATCGCATCTGTATAATGTTGCCGGTCACTTTGGTTATTTTGCAATAAAGCGAACATACCGATCTGTAAGGCAGAACATGCTACCATTCCATCTTCGAATGTCATTTCTCCTTCGGTTTGGAAGTTTCCATTGCTACTCACAAGTTGGTCTATCGCCCTTTTAGCTGAAAGATAATGCCTTTCAGCGATAGCCTTCCACCCTGCATCATGTTTTCCCAATTTCTCTTCTTCTAAATATAATTCCAAGATACTTTTGGCAACATATATAACACTGGTATAATTGGTCCTGCCATTCATATAAGCCCCATTCTCTGCTTGACTGAACTTGATCAGCCAATCCGCCAATTGTGAAGCACGACGAATATCATTTTCCTGATGGGAAGCCTGATATTTCGCGACAAGAAGACCTATTGTCGTTGATGTATTCTGAATCCGACTTTTGTAGTATTTAGGTTCCATCTTATTTACATCATGGAGCAAAGCAAACAAGTATTCAAACCTGTCAGAAACCTGTTGGTCTATCTTTGCATCAGGAAAATAACGGGCAGCAATAAAAGCAGAATAAAAACCATACCAACTCTCTGCATGAGATGTCGCCTTTTGCTTGTATCGAAGGGCAGCTTCCCTTGCTTTTCTCATACACCATTCCCAGGAAGAGTGAACGGATATTTTTCCTTGGGCAAATTTATTCCCATCTACAACTTGAATATCATACAGTCCAAAGGCAGATAACTTACAGGATATTTGGAATTTGTCTTTCTGTACCATTTTCATATTTACAGGCAGATGAGTCCCATCCTCGGAGATCACCTTCACTTTGGGCATGTTCCCATAAACGAAGAAGGACGCTACGTCACCCCTATCATAAGAAGTCTTCTCCAATTGTAACATAGGTGCATCTATCGTTTGGTGTAGCATCGGAAACAAATTTCCCATGCTCGTAGGGAAGAGACATATTGTCCACGTAAGGCTGTCTTGTGGATTTAGGCACCATAAACCCTGAGGATTATGGGCTGGCAACGGCAAAGCATTCATCAAGTCCAAATTAAGAGAAAGGATTCGATGCCCCATAAACCAGTGAGGCGCAGGATCTTGATAGCCTTGATTATAATCTACACTCCATGCAGCAATTGGCTGTGGGCAAGCCAAGGCAAGGACACTTCCTGAAGGAGATTGCATATAACCATAGAAGTGGCTTTTCTCATTGTACATGAGAGTTGGGAAGAACTTATGATTCCACTCTGGATATTTATCCATGTAAGTATCTATCCCTAACTTTATTCCTGCTTTGACAGGCTGAAAAGGCGTGTGCCCTACATTCTTGATCGTAACCTGTATGGCAGGATTCCCCTTTAGGCTGGTATAAACTAAGCTACACTCCACCTGACCGATTGATGTCACATACTCGTCCTGGGCTTTCTTTCTCCATTCCGACACTGTATCTTTGCTTCCCATGTTGACATAAAAAGCAGGGCCCGCAGTTTTCCCCTCCACGAGGAATGGGATATTCTCTTCCCCATTCCCTGTGTTGAATGTAAGGCTTTGTATATGGCCATGACCATTAACAGTTCCTTTCCAAGTATCTCCTTCCCAAGCCATTAAACATACGGGAAAGAAGAAAAAGCTTATAGCAAATAATAAAAACGCCTTCATTTCCAATCAAGTACTCTTTGAACTACATCCATTGCATTTCCTTGAGCAACGGAAGGATATTGATTATGTTGTTTCGTCCACGGTTCCTCTATCGAATAGAAATCCAAAGATTGAGAGTGACCTCCATTGAGTTCTCTCATCATTTCATCTATCCATAGTTTCCACCGATGATAATAGAAATCCTTGAGAATTCCTGCCCACTCCTTGTGCGCATAATCATGCAATCCCCCTTGGTCGGCAGCCACACGATTACCCCACGTGGTAATTTGCGTACGAGCATTCCATTCATATTGGTCCTTCTCGTCTTGTGTCTTTCCCAAGTTTTTAGCCTGATTTAACCAAGAGCCGACCATGAATTCTTTTCGTGTTGACAACAAGCTATCTTGTAACAAAAGGAGATGCAAGAATTTTTCAGAGCTCTTCTTAAATTCGTTTTTATCATTCCCAGTTAAGGCTTGCTGCATTTCTTTGTAAGCCATTCTTCCTTTCTCGGCCAAAGCCTGCCTTGTGATGTCCACGAGATCATATTCATAGTTATCATTAAATTTCTCTCCCGCGAATTCAGAGGCAGCCGAGAAATATACCTTAGTAGCTTCTATCACAGAATCTGGATTATAATAAGGCGACATATTCGACCAAGTAGATGCTTGATACACATCCTTTCCTGGGCGTGCGCAGAAGATTGACTCTGATGTACCCTGCTGTGGGCTTCGCTTTGGGCAATTGTAGATACTATGTATCAGCATCTGCCAAGCACGCAAAATAGCTGCATTCTCCTTACCATAACGCGCCTTACAGTATTGACGAATCCAAGATTCCTTATCAAATGCTTCATTTCTCCAGGGCAGTTCACAAAGCAGCTCATACATCATAGGATTATTCTCAATCCCTTCCATTGTAAGACCTACGCCTTTCATAGTCTGGCGGAAAGAAGACGACTTCGCCTTATAGAACCCTTCAATTGTGGCATCCATTCTACCAAACAATCCAACATTGCCACCAAAATTAAGGAGCATACAATACAACCAGTCATGGTGTCCAAATCCATTCTTTCTATAACGATCAGAATCTTCGTCTCCCCACTGTGGGACATTCTCCGCATTGAGATCGAGAACAACAATGTCACCTTGTGGAATATTCTTGATCATATCCCAGCGAGGATTGACTCCCCAAGCCTGTATTACCCATTTCGATTGAGGGCTTGCTTCCTGCATAGCCTTCCATATAGCCAATCCTGTCGCATTCAAATCCACACCAGCGACACTACCTCCTTCATGGAAGGGGTCCATACTGTAATAATCTGATTTGCCCAGGATCTTAGCTTGTTCCTGATAATACACACGAGCCATATTTGCGAATTGATGACTAGTTGGCTGTAGGAAGGCTGGACGATGGTAAGCGCACCAGGTGCCAGGATCCTGCACGTCAAGATGCAGTTTGTCTTTCGCATCGTGCGGAACCATTCCCGAATAGCCCGGCAGGACAGGGCTAATCCCCCATTCTCTCATACGTTTCACGATTGCTCGCCCTAATTGTTCTGAATGCCGATACCAGTTATCACTAAGTGGGCCGCCCCATCCTTCAAGATTATTCATCAGCCACCATGCCTGGAATCCAGAGCCCGCCACATACTTATTCACGTCCTCCTTACTGTATCCTAAACGAAGCAAGGTATTACGCCATACCACGTCAGTGCCCACGATCTGAAGGCACACATTAATGCCGTGTATTGCCATCCAGTCTATTTCTTGCTGCCAGCGCGACCAATCCCAGAATGCAGAAGAATAAGAGAAAGTACAATAGTTAAGATAATAACGGAGGGGATAAGACGTCATTCTACGAATAGGCTCTTTCACAGGTGGCATGACTGAGGGCAACTTTGCCTGCATACAATTCCATGACAAATGAATATGAGCCACATACTTCAAATACCAGTTGATACCAGCCGCAATACTAATATAACTATTGCCGCGAACCGCAATACGCTCCCCTTTATTATAGACTTCGAAGAAGTCCTGACGAGCGGAATCCACCCGCTCGACATAGAACTTCTTCGAAGCGCCCTTGTCTATACGTTCCAAGAGACCAATGACTGGATTGGAACCCAATGCTTGTACAGACAAGAGCAGTGCGAATATACATACGATCAGATTTTTCTTTGCCATAAGAACTTACTTATCATCAATAACCGGGATTCTGGATCACCTGTCCCTTTCCCTCATCAATTATTGACTGAGGCAGCGGCATAAGAGTCATATAATCAGCAGCCGTTGTAGAATGGCGATATTTCTTCGCATACTCAATGTATCTTCCATACCTGATCAAATCTGTCCGACGGCAATCCTCAAACCACAGTTCATGCCCTCTTTCTAATAAGACTGCATCAAGGAATGCTTCTGGAGAAGCAAAGTCGCTAAGTTTATACGGAGCAAGACCTGCGCGTTGGTGTACCATATTCAGCAGGCTGACAGCTTCCTCACTGACGCTATTATCTGCTCGACATTCAGCCTCGGCCAACAGCGTCAAGACATCAGCGTAACGCAATACGATCCAATCAATCTGGCTTTCTTCGCCAGTAGCACTTGGATCTTCCCCATATTTAATAGGCATAGCTCCACCAAACAGGACAGTACCCGGATTCTTTTCGTTATATTCGACGCCGTCTGTGCCTACGAAGTCACCCACTAACACCTGTAAACGCTCGTCTTTAGGATCAAACGTATGGTAGAAATCCCATAGCACGCGATAACCTCCCCATTTCTGAATGGACGTGTTCTTTGTTGGATACTCACTGGACAAAACATGGGCAAGCCAAAGCTGTTGGTTTCCACTCGTGCTGCATACTGCTGCCCAAATTGTTTCATCATTGCCTTCATTTTCCAACGTGAAGATGTCCTTATAATGCGGAACAAGCTTAAAGCCATACTCCGGTTTCATCAGTTCTTTTCCACAAGCTACCGCATTCTTCCAATCTTTCTCATGCATATATAATTTCATGAGAACGGTATAGGCAACAGCTTTTGTAAAACGACCATAACCAGCATCGCCCTTTTGATACCTGGCAGGAAGATATTTAATCGCCTCTTCAAGATCATCCTTGATGAACTTCACTGTTTCCTCAGCTGTCGAGCGCGGGAGCACTTCGTCTTTCCCACTTGAAAGCAACTCCGGGGTTGCGATCTGCAAAGGTCCATAAAGGTCGTACAGGATATAAGCCAACCAACCCCTACCACAATGAACCTCTGCCATATACTGATTCTTCACATCGTCATTGATATCCATGTTTTTTAATCTCTCCAGAGCTTGTGTCATTTTGGAGATAGAATTAATATATTTCTTGTACGTCGTAGTAGGTCCTGATGAATTGGGAGTGAAATTGACATTCAGCAAATCAGGCCAAACAGCATCATTCCATTGGCAATATCCAATATCAGTAGTCATCTCAGTATACGTCTGCACTCCACTCTGGGCTACAGTAAACACCCCGCTATACCAATTGCTGACAAAAGGACCATACGCAGCAGCGGTCACCAAGCCATCTGCGTCTTCTTCTGTCTTGGGAAACATACCTGAACCTATGATATCATATTCCTTTTCCGTCAAGTCGGTACATGACGAGAAAAACATCAATGCTAAAACAGAAACCAATAAATATATCTTTTTCATTGTCGTATTCTTTAATTTAGAAAGTTATGTCTACTCCGAACGTAAATGTCCGCACATTGGGGTATGCCCATGCAGAATTATCTGTCTCTAAGTCAAGCCCTTTATAAGGAGTAAAGCAGAATGGATTGTTCGCATCTACATATACTCTCATTCTGTTGATGTATTTCTTGTTGACAGGAATGGTATAACCAAGCGTTATATTCCGACATCTTACGAACCAACTTCTCTCCAAGAAATAATCGCCAATACCATAAGAACTATATGACTGGAAATACCCTGGGCGTGTGGCAGTCGTATTGCTATGTGTCCAAACGTCCTTTGCAGAAACAGGCATATTATAACTCCTATATAAATTAACTATATTACCTGTCCCTCCTGTTAGCCACAGATCTTTATATGATCCCTCTGTATAGACGCCAAACTCGCCATAGAAATAAATATTCAGGTCAAAGTTCTTGTATCTAAAGGTATTATTGAACCCTGCCATAAATTTTGGATCTGCGTTTCCATAAATAACTTTATCGGCATCATCAAGCTTTCCATCAGGCTTACCCGTCTTGAGCGGAATACCGTGTTTGTCTACTTGGTACGTCCCGTCTTCATTATAAACATATCCATTGATATCCTTTAATTTTACTTGTCCTGGGATCGCCCCCTTCATATAAGGAACTTCCTCCCCTGGTTGAATAAGTCCATCTGACAAATAACCTGCATAATAGCGAATGGGGGAATGGTACTCAGAATAAGCAGCTGGTTTCCACTGAGGGCTACGCTCCTTCCATTTATCCCTATAGAAAGAAAAGGTCAGGGTAGAATTCCAATCAAAATCCTTCGACCGAATATTCTCCGTATTTACTGTCAATTCAAGACCATTGCTCTGCGTCTTGCCAATATTTGCCATCATGGAGCTTACCTCATAATAAGACATCAAGTTTTGCGTATTCAACAGGTCGGAAACAACACGATGAAAAAAATCTGCTGTCACACTGATCCTATTATTCAAAAATCCTAAGTCAAGACCCGCATTCCACTCTGTAGTGGTCTCCCACTTTAAGTCAGGGTTTCCCAACTGTGCAAGATATACGCCCACATGCTTGGTACCACCAAATTCATTATTATACCCTGTTGCAAAATAGCTGACTGCTCTATTGCCGACATTAGAATTTCCAGTTTGCCCAAAACTAAGCCTTAGCTTTCCATTAGACAACCAGTCCCACTTTTTCATAAACTCTTCTTCCGTAAATCTCCATCCCAAAGCCACCGACGGGAAGTAACCCCATTTATGGTTTTTGGCAAAATTGCTGGCACCATCCGCACGTAGCGTTGCCGTCAAGAGATATCGGTCGTTATAGGTATAATTAACTCTTCCGAAGAAAGAAGCCATTTCATGCTGTGTCGCAGAAGACTCTACAGAAGGACTGGGATATGCTCCCGCTCCTAAATTATTGTATTTGAATGCATCCGTAATAAAGTCATTATTCTCTGCACCCAACCATTTATCCGTAAAGCGCTGGAAAGAATATCCAACCAAGGCATTAAGGGAATGTTTACCAAATGTTTTCGTATAGGTACTGGTTAGCTCCAACAAATAATCAGACTTATCATATTGACCTATATTTGCCTGTCCATTCTTTTTTGCACCATACAATGTTGTCTTAGGAAGATAGGTCTCCCTCCTCTGATAATTCCTATCCATACCGAAATTCGCCCGAAGTAAGAGATCCTGAATAGGACGGTATTCCACATAGGCTGTACCCAGGACCCTTTCCTTCGTTGTTTTGTCCGTAATCTCCAGCAAGCTCACAGGGTTAGGCAAAAATGCAGCCTGAGAGTTGAGCACATAATTGCCTTTTTCATCCTTAATCGGGAGTAAAGGATTAAACTGAGATGCCGCTACTAAGATGCTGGCATATTCATTCTGCCCACTTCCCAGAGGAACATTATCGGTTTTAATCTTTGACAAAGTCAAGTTTACGCCAACTTTTACATATTTGTTAATATCTTGGTCAAGATTCACGCGACCGGTAAACCTATCCATACCATTGTTCTTAATAACTCCATCTTGCTTGAAGTAATTACCAGATACCATATACTTTGTATGCTCTGTTCCACCAGTAATAGATACATTATGCTGTGTTTGGAAACCTGTACGCGTAATTTCGCCAAACCAGTCTGTATCATTCACAGGATTTGCAATCTCTGCGTCAGAATACCTGGGAGTAAAAGGAGAAGATGCTTCTGATTCGCTCTTTCCACCATAGACGCCAATGCCATTTGTCCTCATCCAATTCTCATGTAAGTAATCATTTGTCACTTGCATAAAATCATGAGCATTCAGCATCTCATACTTTTTTGCCATATCCTGGACAGAAACCGTACCAGAATAGGTTACCTTGGCATTTCCCTGCTTTCCTTTTTTTGTCGTTACGATGATCACGCCATGTCCTGCCCGTGCTCCATAGATAGCCGTAGCACTTGCATCCTTTAAGACCTCAATGGACTCTATGTCATTAGGATTGATACTTGCCAAGATGTTATCAGATGATCCACTGCTATATCTACCAACGCTAATATCCCCAGAAGAATTTACCGGGAATCCGTCTATAATAATCAAAGGATCATTCCCCCCATTTACAGACGCTGCGCCACGGATCCTAAAAGTGGCACCTCCACCAGGCTGCGCACTAATCGTATTCACCTGAAGACCAGCGGCTTTCCCTGCCAATGCATGACTAATAGAAGAAACTGTCCCGACAGGCTCATCGTCCATTTTCACGGAAGTCACGGAACCCGTCAGGTCCCTCTTTTTCATGGTACCATACCCCACAACGACAACTTCATCAATACTTTCCGTTGCCTCATGAATGGTAATCTGCATATTATCAGAAGCCCTTACTTCCTGATCTTTATAGCCAATATAGGAGATAACAAGTGGAGACCCTATTTCAGCATCAATAGTGAAACGACCATTGACATCTGTGACCGCACTGTTCTTCGTCCCCTTTTCATTGACATTCGCACCGATAATGGGTTCTCCTTGAGTATCAGTGATGGTGCCGGAGATTTTTTCTTTTCGCGAGGCACTACCGTTTTGTCTTATTTGCGTCGTAACTTTCTTCGAGACAATAATACTTTTACCATTAATACGATAGGAAACATGCTGGCCTGCCAAGATCTGTTCCACAGCCTGGGATACCGTATTGGCATTCACGTTTACTTTCTTGCCGACATTAATGTCTGAACCTTCATACACAAAAGAATAACCACTCTTTTGCTTTAATTCTGTCATCGCCTTCTTTACCGTGACATTTTTCAGACGCAATGCGATATTCTGAGCCATCGCACTTACGCTGATTGCAAAGAGAACCCCTAAAAATAAGAATTTCTTTCTGTAATTCATAACAATTTTAAATTAATGTTTTTAATGTTTAGATTTATTCGTAATATCGGAGAAATTCAGTAATTTTGCATTGTATAGACTGGTTCATATGTTCGATATGGATGAGCGAAAGACAATGTTTTAGAATTCTCCGAATTACTACCCGATAGTACTAAGAGAGCTTTCTGGCAGGCAGATGTGCAAGATCTTCCTGCCTTTTTCTCTCCCAAGTTTTCATACTGACCTGATTCTTTCCATTTTCCTCGTTTTTAGTTATTAATCATGATACGTTTACGAATATATTTTCTCAATAAAGTATGATAGTCTTCTTATCTTTCATCTTATAATGCAGCTTTCCTGTAGCTGAGAGATCATTGAGAATATCGGTTAAGCTCTCCTCCTGACGCAGGAAATCTCCATAGAAATGATAATGGTTCAAGTTTGGGTTTGCCACGATGATCTTCACATTATAGCTCCGCTCTAACACCTTAACGATCTCCCCAAATGGTTGTCCATTCAAGATTAATTTCCCACTTGTCCAGGAAACAGTCTCCTGGGTCGCCGCTGAAGTGTTGATGACCATGTTGCCCGTCGACTTATTAAAGATCGCCTGGTCATGAGGATTCAGATAGAAGACCTTCTCCTGATGCTTGACATCATTCAAGGAAACCTTCCCTTCAAGAAGGGACACAACAGCCTCTGCATCATTGGGATAATCACTGAAATTGAAAATCGTTCCGATATCATTGACTTGCAAATTCTCCGACTTGACCGAGAATGGAAGTTTCTCATTCTTCTTCACCTCGAAATAGCCTTCTCCTGTCAGCATTACTTGGCGATCAGTTAGTCCAAAGCCTTGGGAATAGGCGATCTTCGACCCAGCATTCAACCACACGACGGTGCCATCAGGTAAGTTCAATTTAGTCCGAGAACCTTGCGGTGCCTCTATGACGATATTTGCAAAATCTGACTTAATCGTTGTCTGTCCATGATGATAAGAGACATAAGAGATGATGCAAAAGGCTGCAAGAACTGCTGCATAAGCCAACCATCTTGAAGGAAAAGCATGGCGAGCCTCATCTTCATCGTCTCTCCTCGCATCTTCCACTCTGTCTAAAAAGAGTTGATAAGCTTTCTTCCCATCATATTTAGCCAATTCCTCTGAATCTATCGAAGAGAACCAGATTTCCTGACGGTCCATGAAATACTTCTTGTTGGCTTCGGAGGCATTGACCCATTGGCAAAGTTCCTCTTTGTCTTTCTCATTCAATTCATTGCCAAGCAACTGAATAATGAGATCATCAATATGTTGTTGAACGCTATACTCCATCATTAACATTCTTATTTAACAGACGAAAAAGGGAACAAGGTGGGTAGTCGCAAAAGAAAAAAAATCAATTTTGCATCAACAAAGTGAAAAGGGCGAGCAAATATTTATGCAAATCAGCGTGCAAAAGGGCAAGAGCCCGCTTCATGTGGTATTTGACCGTATTCACAGAAATATTAAGTTCTTTAGCGATTTCTTCTTGTTTTTTTCCTTCGAACCTACTTAACTTAAACACGCGTTTGCAATCAGCGGGGAGGCTATCGATCGCTTGGGCAATTTTTTCCTCAAGTTCTTGCGCCAATAAATGACCCAAGGGATAATCATCCGATTCCGCAGACCTCACGGTCGGGAGATCAGCCACGTCGGAAACGAGTTGTTCACGTTGGTTAGATTGCGCTTTTAGATAGTCCAAACAACGGTTCCGCACGGAACGAATGAGGTAGCTACGAAGGGTACTTTTGATATGGAGGGTCTCACGGACTTCCCACAAATGGAAGATGGTATCGCTTACCAGGGTCTCTCCCAAGAACTCATCATGCACATATTGTACGGCAATATGACAAAGCACGGGGTAGTGATGGTCATATAAGAACTTATATGCCTCATCCTTCCCTTGTCTCAACTGTTCTATTATCAACTGCTCCGTAGGATCCATAAGCAAGTAATCAAAATGGATAGATTTCCTACTACAAAGTTACAATTTTATGAAGAAAAAACAAAATCTTTTACTTCAAAAATGCAAGAAAGCCTTGACAAATGACGATTACCCCAATTTGTCAAGGCTCTCCTTACCTGCGAAACCTCTATTTAATATCCAGGATTCTGTTCCCAGTTTGTATTCAGATTCAAGACGCTGGTCGGGATTGGGAAGATCCTACAGGTCTTGTCGAAACGTGCTGTATTGAACCCTTTCTTATGGAATCCCCATTCATCCTCGAACTTCCCAAAACGAATGAGGTCGTTACGCCGCCAGTTCTCCGTGATAAACTCCCTGCCCCGTTCATCCAAAAGATCTTGGAGCGTGGGGGCTGTCGTCAGCAGTGGGGCATGTACATAAGATCGGATTTCATTCATCAGGCTCATAGGCGTCTGTCCGTTCGTAGCCGACGCGCCACGAAGAATCGCCTCAGCCTTTTCCAAGATAATATCAGCATAACGGAAGATAGGGACATCATTGCTCTGATTCCTGTCGTTCTTATAATCGGAAGTGCATACCCAGAATTTCATGCTCTTGTATCCTTGCGACCAACCCGTGACCGTTGCACCTGTATTCAGGAATTCCGGGTTTTCTACGATGCCATCCTTATTCGCCTTTAGGGTTATATTCTTCTGTAGGACGACAGGTTTTCCCTTGTATGTCCACACCTTTCCGGTCTTCTCCCTTGTGGTGGCATCATACTGATAGATCGTATCTCGCAAGATCACGCCATTCCGATCATCTCCCTCCAGGTTGAAAAGGCTCGCGAATTCCGGGGTAAGCGAAATATTGCCCCCAAAAGACTTCACTCCCTTATCTCCATAATAAGTAGTAGAACCATCATCACCGCCTCCATCAGTCTTGCGCCAAGTACGATAGCGTTCATAATGCATGCCTGTCTCTGTCACGCAATCGTAGGGCATCGCATAGATGAAGTCCTTGATCTGATAGCCATTTTCTGGGAAGAACTTCGAACGATAAGGATCACTTAAGTTGAAGTGTCCACTCTTGATGATATCGTCACAATACTTCACGCAATCATCCAATTTCTCATTGGCATCCGAAGGCTCGTATGCCGTGACATCTTTTGCCGTATAGACTGCCCAGTTCAGATAAAGCTTCACGAGCAAGGCCTCAGCCATCCAACGCGTCGGCTTGCCATAGGTCGTCTCGTCAACATTTGATGGGAGACTCGGAATAATCTCGAGCAATTCTTTCTCGATCCATTTCGCCACCTCTGCACGAGGAGAGCGATCCAAAGACGTGCCTCCTTCTGCAAGCTTGTCGATAATAGGAGTATCGCCGAAGCTATCCATTAAGATAAAATGGTAGAAAGCACGCATTGCCCTTGCCTGAGCGGCACTGGTAGTCTGGTCGCCATAAGTCTCAATCAGTGTATTACATTTGGTAATACCGGAGCCCAAATCAGAATAATAGGACAGGCACCCGTCATCTGGAAGGAAATTATGGAGTGTAGGATGAGCATAGACGGCCTTGTCATAATAGTCACCGTCAAAGCTGATCCCCACTTCCTCATCGGAAGAAAGCGACTGTGCCACATTATAGTTTACGCCCAAAGCATTCCGGAATGCATAAAAGACATCAGCCTCCATGGCTTCCAAGGCAATTGGGGAATTCGGATATGTCGTGTACTTAGAATTGACATTCACATCCAGATTGGTACACCCTGCCCCTAAGGTCAACAGCCAACCTGCTACCGCATAATATATGATCTTCTTCATTTTCTTTTCCTCTTAGAAATTAATTTTTACGCCAAGCATAAAACTACGGGTATGGGGATACCAACTATGCCTCCAATCTATGCCTGGGGTCAATCCGCTCAATTCCACTTCCGGGTCAATGCCCTTATAGCCAGTGATCGTGAATACATTATTCATTGTCCCATACACAGTCAGGCTGGTCATCCAGTCTGCCAAGCTCTTAAAGGTATAGGAAAGAGACAGGGTTTGCAACCGCAAGTAACTGCCGTCTTCTATATACCGGTCGGATGGCATCTGCGCATTCACATCAGTAGCCAACTGGTCAGTAGCGACACTAGACAATACATTCTTGCCCATCGTGATCAAGTTGATAGTACTATACTGGTCACGAGAGCAATTATAGACCTTATCTCCCAAGACCCCTGTAAAGAAAGCTGTCAACGTCCAGCTTTTCTTATAAGTGATGGTATTATTCCATCCGAAGGTAAGGTCTGGCTGCGCATTTCCAACGATCGTACGATCTTTATCCTCCGGAGATGTCGTCACCTCACCCGTCCGCTTGCCGGTTGTTGCATCATGGACATAAAATTGTGACACGCCAGTATCACTGTATCCTGCCCATTCCCAAGTGTAATAAGTACCAATGGGCTGCCCTTCCATCAACCGTTGCACGGAAACGCCAGTATTACCTGCGATGTCAGGTTGTGCCTCATCAATATACTTGACCGAATAGGTAGCATTCGACAGCTTATCCACCTTATTAGAATTATGGGCTAAGTTCAGCATCGTAGACCAATTCCAGTTATTATTGCTAACTGGGACCGCATTCAAAGTAAATTCAATTCCTCTATTAGAGATATCCCCCACATTGGCCATCATCGTACCATAAGGATAAAGGAGCGTAGAGACATTATAGCCGTAGATCAGGTCGCTGGTCTTCTTGACATAGTACTCTACGGTACCGTTCAGCCTACTGCCGAAAAAGGAAAAATCAAGACCGACATTCAACATCCCCGTCTTTTCCCACTTCAGGTTGGGGTTGGCATTGTTCGTCGCGGCCAATGTTCGGTACGTACTTCCATCCGAGGCCGTAAACCAGCCACTTGCACCGTAGGTCCGGATGGCAGAATAAGCATCGAATCCTAAAGAGTTACCACTAACACCATAACCAGCCCGAAGCTTCAGGTCATCAAACACATTCAGGTTCTTGATAAACGGCTCTTCGCTCAAGCGCCACGCGGCACTAACAGAAGGGAAAGTTGCCCATCTGTTATTCTTCCCAAATGCAGAAGAACCATCACGGCGAAGGGTCGCCTGGAAGTTATATTTGCTCTTATAGGAATAATTCATACGCCCATAGAAAGAGATCATGCGGAGAATCGACTCGCCCTTGCTCTCTACGGCAGAGATCCCGTCTATACTACTTGCGTACGTCAAGTTATGATAAGTCAAATCATCGTTGTAGAAATTATAAACCGTCACGCCAAAGCCATCACCCTGTAATTTCTCTTCCCACGAATAACCTAACATAATCCCCATGCTATGCACCTTGTTAAAGGTCTTAGAGAAATTTCCAAAGGTCTCGAACACCTGACTATGCCCGAAATAGGTATTCCGTTCAGCTTGTCCATTTTTCTTCACTACCTGAGAATTCACGCTATTGTAGCCACTGAAGATGTTCTGCCGATTCATATACGAATAGTTCGCCGACCATGTGAGTCCATCAACAATTGTCAACTCTGCATTGCCTGTCATCATCATCCGCCGCCGGGTATTCTTAAAGCGATCCTGGCTGATCATCGCCACAGGATTGTAATTCATAGAGATACCCGAAGACTCATAATAGGATCCATCTTCGTTATACACCGGTACAAGAGGAGAATAATAATTCATGGCATCGTTCACGCTGGCGCCATCCCCGTTCCCAAGAACGCTTTCAAAATTACCCTGACTGGCATTAAGTCCCAAAGCAAGCTTAAGATGGTCTTTCAGGATCTTAGTCGATACCAAGGCACGTCCATTCAAGCGATTCATGTTCGTCCCCTTGATGACGCCTTCCCGATTCATATAGTTAATGCTCGCATTGTAAGTTGTCTTGTCATTTCCCCCATTGATGGAGACATTATGATTGTGTGCGAATCCAGTACGTTGGACTTCTTTCTGCCAATCTGTGTCCGCGCCCTCATCATTCGGGATGGTCAAATTGTTCTCTGCAGCATAACTTCTGAGTTCACTTGCTGACATCATATCCAGATTCTTGGCAACACGATCAATGGCCACGTAAGCATTGTAGGAAACATTTGTGCGCCCTTTCCTGCCTTTCTTAGTCGTGATAATGATCACTCCGTTTGCAGCCTTAGACCCATAGATAGCCGTGGCTGTGGCATCCCGGAGGACGTCAATGCTTTCAATATCATCCGGAGATACAAGAGACAAGTCAACCCCTGGGATACCATCTATAATATAATAAGGTTGCTGAGCCTCCCCCGTTCTTAAAGTGGAGGCTCCTCTCAACGTAATGCTCGGCTCTCCAGAAGGATCCCCATTTGTTGTCACCACTAAGCCAGCTACCTTTCCTTGCAGCAACTGAGCCGGGTCAGTATAGACGCCTTGGTTCAAGTCCTTCTCGCTGACCGTGGTAATAGAACTCGTAACATCCTTTCTTCTCATTGTTCCATAACCAACGACAACGACCTCGTTCAAGGTCTTATGGTCTTCCTGCATAATAACAACGGAATTGCCCTTAGCCTTAATCGTCTGAGGGACAAAGCCGACATAAGAGATTTTCAGCTGAGCCCCATTCTTCACTGTTAAAGAATAGCGCCCATTCACGTCTGTGACGGTACCATTGTTGGTCCCTAATTCAAGAACACTAACGCCTACTAACGGCTCTCCACCAGAATCTTTAACCTTACCAGCAGCTGTCGTCTGCGCAAATGTTGCCATACCAAGCAAAAGAAAGAAAAAAAGCGCGCACGCCCTCTCCATAGATCCATGCTTGAAGTTTTGTACTTGTTGCATAATCAATACTTTAATATAATGCGAAAAAGATTACATCAGTGCAAATATAGATATTTTTTACCTTTTAGCAAACCTTTTAATGATTTTTTTGAGACAGGAAAGACTTATTTCCTTGACCAAAATAGCTTTATAACAAGAATGAAAGAATACGAATAAAAATACGGAGACAAAGACCCTCTGTATGTGAAATAATATAAAAATGAAAGTGTTCTTAGCAGATTTATGTCATATTGTTTGGTATTATATCCAAAAATTCATACCTTTGCAGCATATAACGAATAATAATACAAATCATGAAGATAAAAAATGCCCGAATGGAAGCCCTGAAAATGATTATCTCAAGTAAAGAGCTAAGTAATCAGGAAGAAGTGTTACAGGCACTTCGGGAAGAGGGATACCAGCTTACCCAAGCCACATTGAGTAGGGACATGAAGCAACTGAAAGTCGCAAAAGCTGCCAGCATGAACGGCAAGTACGTATATGTCCTACCGAATGAGACAATGTACAAGCGTATCACGAACCCGCGCATGGCATCTGAGATGCTCGAATCGCCAGGATTCGTGTCCATCAATTTTTCCAAGAATATGGCTGTGATCAAAACACGCCCCGGATATGCCAGTGCAATAGCCTACAACATAGATAACAGTGACATCCCGGAAGTCCTCGGAACCATCGCTGGTGACGACACCATCTTCTTGGTAATCAAGGAAGGGAGCCAGAAGAATGATGTCATCGAAGGACTAAGCCCCATCATTCCAAACATTTGGTAAGTGAACGTAATTATTAATAAACAATGGAAGAAATAAAAGTGATGGTCGCCGACGCATCACATGAGAAATATGTCGACACGATATTAAAGACGATTGCGGATGCAGCGAAAGTTCGTGGGACTGGCATTGCAAAACGTACCCATGAATATCTTGCCACAAAAATGAAAGAGGCAAAAGCGGTGATCGCCCTCGAAGGAGACCATTTCGCTGGGTTTAGCTATATTGAGACTTGGGGGAACAAGCAATATGTGACCACATCCGGACTAATTGTACACCCTAACTATCGAGGGATGGGCGTTGCAAAAAGGATCAAGGACTTGACTTTCACGTTAGCGCGGACACGATGGCCACATGCCAAGATCTTCAGCTTGACAAGTGGGGCTGCTGTCATGGCGATGAACACTCAGTTGGGTTACCACCCCGTTACCTTTGCTGAACTCACAGATGACGAGGCCTTCTGGAGAGGATGCGAGGGGTGCATTAATGTTGATGTCCTGAAACGCACCGGTCGCAAATATTGTATTTGCACAGGAATGCTCTATGATCCAGAGGAACATCTCCCGGCAAAGATTCCCGCAGATGTCATGGAAAGAATCCGTAAAATAGATGGTATTAACAAAGTAAAATAAGGTTGTAGTTATGGAAAAGAAGAAAGTTGTTGTTGCTTTTTCAGGAGGTTTAGACACCTCCTATACAGTCATGAAGCTTGCAGAAGAAGGGTACGAGGTTCATGCCGCATGTGCGAACACGGGTGGTTTCAGCGCAGAACAATTGAAAAAGAATGAGGAGAATGCCTATCAGTTAGGAGCTACAAAATATGTCACGCTTGATGTGACCCACGAATATTACGAGAAATCCCTGAAATACATGATATTCGGCAATGTCCTGCGTAACAACTGTTATCCGATATCCGTCTCCTCGGAGCGTATTTTCCAAGCCATCGCCATCGCTAGATATGCCAAGGAAATCAACGCTGAAGCAATCGCTCATGGATCGACAGGCGCGGGTAACGATCAAATTCGGTTCGACATGACCTTTCTTGTCATGGCTCCGGGCACAGAGATCATCACGCTCACGCGCGACCATGCACTCTCGCGCAAAGAGGAAGTCGACTATTTGAACGCCCATGGTTTCCATGCTGATTTCACGAAGCTGAAATATTCATATAACGTGGGCATTTGGGGCACTAGTATCTGTGGTGGTGAATTGTTAGACCCGACACAAGGATTGCCAGAAGAGGCCTATCTGAAACATGTGACGGCTAAGGTCCCGGAAGAAGAACTAAAGATTACTTTTGAAAAGGGTGAGATTGTCGCTGTCAACGGTGAGACCTTTGCTGATAAGATCAAAGCCATTCAAAAAATTGAAGAAATTGGCGCCAGCTATGCAATAGGCCGCGACTGCAATGTCGGGGATACCATCATCGGTATCAAAGGACGCGTCGGTTTTGAGGCGGCAGCCCCCATGCTGATCATCGAAGCCCACCGACTGTTGGAAAAGAGCACGCTATCCAAATGGCAACAATACTGGAAAGATCAGGTGAGCAACTGGTATGGCATGTTCCTGCATGAAAGCCAATACCTCGAGCCTGTCATGCCAGACATTGAGGCGATGTTAACCTCATCACAAAGGCATGTCAACGGCACGGCCATCCTGAAGCTCCGTCCATACAGTTTCCAGACTGTTGGTGTAGATTCTCCAGACGACTTGACGAAATCCAAGCTCGGAGAATATGGGGAAATGCAACACGGATGGACTGCGCAGGATGCCAAGGGGTTTATCAAGGTATCTTCTACTCCACTGCGTGTCTATTACGGCATGCATCCTGATGAAAAAAGGTAGTTTCTTCTGGTATGTCGCAACCTTTTGGCAGGCCAAAGCGTCTCATAGAACGAAGAAACTTATAAAAGAGGAAGACTATGAATAAGAAATTAGTACGTTCAAGTGACCGCTGGTTAGCAGGCGTTTGTGGTGGCTTAGCTGATTTTTTCGGTTTTGACAAAGATGTCTTGAGAATTATATGGCTATTGCTTACCATCTTCACGGCTGGGTTCCCAGGCATTCTATTATATGTGGCACTGTGGATATTAATGCCGAATCAATAGGAGTCAAACCTTACGGGGTAGCTCCACAAAGAAAAGAAATATGATTAAAATAGGAATATTAGGTGGAGCAGGTTATACAGCAGGCGAACTGATTCGTCTGTTGCTTAATCATCCCCAAGCTGAAATAATTTTTGTAAACAGCGAGAGCAATGCAGGCAATTTGCTGACGGATGTACATGAAGGCCTCTATGGCGAGACGGAGATGAAGTTTACCTCAGAGATGCCTTTTGAAGAAGTGGACGTTGTATTCTTTTGCTTCGGGCACGGGAAGAGCGAGGCTTTCCTGCGAGATCATATCATCCCTGCCCAAGTCAAGATCATTGACCTGGCCCAAGATTTCCGCCTTGCCGCACCAGGCAATGATTATGTCTACGGGCTCCCGGAAATCAATAAAGATAAAATTTCAAAGGCCCAGCATGTTGCTAACCCAGGGTGTTTTGCTACTTGTATTCAGTTAGGATTGCTCCCTGCAGCCCAGATGAAAATGATTACTCAAGACGTTTCCGTCAATGCCATCACCGGATCAACTGGAGCTGGTCAAAAACCGGGTCCCACGACTCATTTCTCATGGAGGAACAATAATCTAAGTATCTACAAGGCTTTCCAACATCAGCATATACCTGAGATCAGGCAAAGTCTGGAACAAATACAAGGCAGTCTTCATGCCAGCATCGACTTCATCCCTTATCGTGGTGACTTTGCGCGGGGAATCTTTGCCACGGAAGTAATAAAGACAGAGGCAGACATCGATACCATTGTAGCTGGATACAAAGACTTCTACAGGTATGCGCCATTCACCCATTATGTGGATAAGCCATTGGACCTTAAGCAAGTCGTAAACACGAACAAAGCCTTGATTCACTGCGATAAAATCGGAGACAAGCTCCTGATAACCAGTTGTATTGACAATCTATTGAAAGGAGCTGTTGGCCAAGCTGTCCAGAACATGAATATCATGTTCGGAATTGAAGAAACCGCAGGCTTAAAATTAAAGCCATCCGCTTTCTAAATATAAGACATTATGAAATTATTCGATGTATATCCTCTTTATAACGTGAATATCGTCAAGGGGAAAGGTTGCAAGGTATGGGATGATCAAGGACAGGAATACCTTGATCTATACGGAGGTCATGCAGTCATCAGCATTGGTCACTGTCATCCCCATTACATTAAAATGATGACTGACCAGTTAAATAAGTTAGGATTCTATAGTAATTCCGTCATCAATACGCTTCAGCAGCAATTCGCAGAGCGCTTAGGGAAACTCTGTGGGTATGACGATTATCAGCTCTTCCTGATTAACAGTGGTGCAGAAGCCAACGAGAACTGTCTGAAACTCGCCTCCTTCCATAATGGGCGCAAACGGATCTTGTCATGCGACCATGCTTTCCATGGTCGCACGTCATTAGCAGTTGAAGTGACTAACAACCCGAAGATTGTCGCGCCAGTCAATGACAACGGCAATGTGACCTTCTTACCGATGAATGATCTCGAGACATGGGAAAGGGAATTGAAAAAGGGAGATGTTTGCGCCTGCATCTTGGAATGTATCCAAGGCGTTGGAGGAATTCGTCTTGCCACTCCCGAATTTGCACAAGGCTTACAAAAAGCCTGCAAGAAATACGGCACAGTCCTCATCTGTGATGAAATTCAGTGTGGATATGGTCGCTCGGGAAAGTTCTTTGCCCACCAATGGTTAGGAATCAAGCCCGACTTAATCTCCGTAGCCAAAGGCATTGGCAATGGGTTCCCTATGGCAGCAGTATTGATCTCACCGGAGTTTAAGCCCATTTATGGGCAATTAGGAACAACCTTTGGTGGGAATCACTTAGCCTGCACAGCAGCTCTTGCTGTACTTGACGTGATAGAAAAAGAAGGGCTGATTGAGAACGCACATCTTGTCGGTGAATATCTGATTGAGTGCCTCAAGAAGATGCAGAAGACACAACCTCATATTTTAGAGGTGAGAGGACGCGGACTGATGGTCGGGGTAGACCTGGATGTTCCTCAGAAAGATGTCCGGAGCAAACTCATCTATGAGCAACATTGCTTCACAGGTGCCGCCTCCACACATGTCCTGCGTATTCTTCCGCCTCTTTGTCTGTCAAAAGAAGAGGTTGACGATTTTATTCAAAGATTGACTAAAGTACTAAGTGAAATATGAAAATAGCAGTTATCGGTGCAGGCGCGATGGGTGGCTCTTTCGTTGAGGGATTGCTTAAAAGCGAAACTTTCAAGCCATCAGACATCACAGTAGCTGATCCCACGGAGACAAGACTCGAGAAGTACGCACGATTGGGTGCCAGCGTTACCACAAGCAACGCAGCTGCAGCCGATGGCCCAGACATCGTCAGCGTAGTCGTTAAGCCTTGGGTCGTAGGAAAAGTGCTGATGGAGATCAAAGACGTATTGGATTATCAGAGTCAGATCCTCATCATTATTGCCGCAGGTGTCCCTTCCGAACAAATCAAGGACTGGCTGGATAAAAAGGGGAAGGTTCCACCCTTCTTCCTTGTGATCCCGAACATTGCCATTGCCCAGAAAGCATCCACAACCTTCATTGTTCCAATAGACGCAACAGAAGCACAGACAAAAATGATCAAAGGGATCTTCGATGAATTGGGGATATCCTTTATTACTGAAGAACGGCAATTAGGGGCAGGTACTACTCTCGCCTCTTGTGGAATTGCCTATGCTATGCGTTTCATCCGTGCTTCCATAGAAGGAGGCGTAGAATTGGGCTTCAAAGCAGACATTGCCCAGAAAATCGTGCAACAGACCGTCAAAGGAGCAGTGGAAGTACTACAAGCAAGTGGACTTCATCCTGAAGCTGCCATTGATTTGGTGACGACACCAGGGGGAGTCACCATCAAAGGACTGAACGAAATGGAACATGCAGGATTCACCAGTGCCGTCATCCGAGGACTGAAAGCTGGGCTCCAGTAAGCAAAAAACAAAGAGTATATTTCTCCATTCGGAAAATATTTCCTATTTTTGCCGATATCATTTAACTAAACGAATATGGATGAACAAATTAAGCAAATCGGCGAAAGGCTGAAGGGATTGAGGGATGTTCTCGATATCCCAGAGGAAGAGATCGCTAATCTCTGCGGACTCTCCGTCAAACAATACGAAAAGATGGAGAGTGGGGAAAGTGAACTTTCCGTCAGTACACTGCAGAAAATTTCAAAGCGGTATGGCATTGCCCTTGATGTTCTCCTCTTTGGCGAGGAACCCCACATGCATTCCTATTTCCTTACCAGGAAAGGAAAGGGCTTGAGTGTCGAAAGACGCAAGGCCTATCATTATGAAAGTCTTGCCTCTGGATTCAGAGGTCGTAAGGCAGATCCTTTCATCGTCACAGTGGAACCAAAGCCAGCTGGTACTCCCAAAGAGATGAACTCACACCCGGGACAGGAATTCAACATGGTTCTCGAAGGATCTATGGCATTGACCATTGGCAAGAAAGAATTGATCCTGAACGAGGGAGACAGCATTTATTTTGATTCCACACAGCCTCATGGCATGTGCACCTTAGGAGAAGAGCCTTGTAAATTCCTTGCCATCATCTTCTCATAGCAAAGGAATAAGTTTATCGTTTTCATTTTACTTCCAAACAATGATAGAAAGATTTTTAACGCAGACTCATTTCACCTCAGAAGATGATTTCAAACAGAATCTGCACTTTATCATACCCGAGAATTTTAACTTTGCCTATGATGTCATGGACGCATGGGCAGAAGAAAAGCCAGATAAATTGGCATTACTTTGGACCAGTGAGCGAGGCGAAGAAATTCGTTTCACTTTCAAGGATTTAAAAGAACAGACAGACCAAGTTGCCAGTTATTATCAAAGTCTTGGCATTGGCAGAGGAGACATGGTGATGCTCATCCTGAAGCGGCATTACCAGTGGTGGTTGTCCATGCTTGCCCTTTGCAAATTAGGAGCTATTGCCATCCCTGCCACACACATGTTGACAACGAAAGATATCGTTTACCGCAACCAAAGGGCTTCTATCAAAGCCATCATCTGCGTAAACGATGAATACGTTACAACACAAATCAAAGAGTCTCTTTCTGAAAGTCCATCTGTAAAGATTCTCATCGCGGTCAATTCCCTGGCACAAGCCAGCCATCCAGTCCCTAATGGCTTTCACGACTGGAATGCAGAATGGAAGGAAGCACCCCAATTTGTCCGTCCTGAACATGTCAACACGAATGAAGATACCATGTTAATGTACTTCACCAGTGGCACAAGTGGAGAACCCAAGATGGTGGCACATGACTATCTCTATGCATTAGGGCATCTAACAACGGGTGTCTACTGGCACAACCTTGGCGAAGACAGCATCCACCTGACTGTCGCAGATACTGGTTGGGGCAAGGCAGTATGGGGCAAGCTCTATGGACAGTGGTTTGCTGGAGCTACCGTATTTGTCTATGACCATGAGAAGTTCACAGCCGAAAAAATTATGCGCGCCATAGAGAAATACCATATTACTTCTTTCTGCGCTCCTCCCACGATCTATCGATTCATGATACAGGAAGATTTCTCTCAATATGACCTTTCCTCCCTTAAATACTGTACAACGGCCGGTGAGGCATTGGAGCCTGCCGTGTACGAACGATTCTATCACCTAACAGGGATTAAGCTGATGGAGGGATTCGGGCAAACAGAAACGACAATGACCTTGGGTACCTTCCCTTGGATTAACCCGAAGCCTGGAAGCATGGGGAAGCCCAATCCTCAGTATGATATTCGCCTGCTTAAACCCGATGGCTCTGCATGTGAGGATGGCGAAAAAGGTGAACTTTGTATCAAAGTAGGAGACAAGAAACCCATCGGACTCTTCAAAGGATACTATCGTGATGACGCTAAGACGCTAGAAGCATGGCATGATGGGTTCTATCACACTGGCGATATGGCATGGCGTGATGAGGACGGCTATTATTGGTTTGTTGGGCGCATTGACGACGTTATAAAAAGTTCTGGATATCGCATCGGTCCCTTTGAGGTGGAGAGTGCATTAATGACCCATCCTGCCGTGGTAGAGTGCGCGATCACAGGAGTCCCTGATCCCATTCGAGGCATGGTCGTCAAAGCAACTGTTGTCCTTGCAAAAGAATACAAGGAAAGAGATAAGGAGGCATTGATCAAAGAACTCCAAAATCACGTTAAGCACGAGACTGCGCCCTATAAATATCCAAGAATCATTGAATTCGTCGAAGAACTACCGAAGACCATATCTGGAAAGATCCGCCGTGTTGAAATCCGAGAGAAAGATAATCATCAATCATGAAAAGAATCGTAGTCAAAATGGCTGATCAAGGTACATGGACAAATAAGATCATGAAAAAGGACTATAGAATATGAGAACATTTTTCAATGTAGAAGACCTCGGTAATCTGCAAAATGCATTACAGGAGGCAGTAGAAGTAAAGAAGGATCGTTTTGCATACCAATCATTGGGCAAAAACAAGACCTTGCTGATGATCTTCTTCAATAACAGTCTACGCACCCGTCTATCCACGCAGAAAGCTGCCATGAACTTAGGGATGAACGTGATTGTACTGGATGTCAATGCCGGCGCGTGGAAGTTAGAAACAGAACGAGGCGTCATCATGGATGGAGACAAGAGCGAACATTTGCTTGAGGCCATACCCGTCATGGGTTGTTATTGCGATATCATCGCTGTCCGAAGCTTCGCAGGATTAAAAGACCGGGAATATGACTATGCAGAAGCCATCGTCAATCAATTCGTTAAATACAGCGGTCGCCCCGTTATTGCTATGGAAACGGCTACCGTCCATCCTCTGCAAGCCTTTGCTGATACAATCACCATCGCAGAAAAATGGCACGAGCTCAAGCATACGCGTCGTCCTAAGGTCGTCCTAAGTTGGGCGCCACATTGTCGCGCCCTTCCGCAGGCAGTACCTAACTCATTCGCACAATGGATGAACGCAGCTGATGTAGACTTCGTGATCACGCAACCGGAAGGCTATGAACTGGATCCTAAGTTTGTTGGCAAAGCCCAAGTAGAATACGACCAAAAGAAAGCCTTAACAGATGCTGATTTTGTCTATGCGAAGAACTGGAGTTGCCCAGGAGTCAAACAACCTGCCAATTACGGAAAGATTCTCTGCCAAGATATGGGCTGGACCATTGACGCAGAGCATATGAGCTGGACAAACCAGGGCTATTTCATGCACTGTTTGCCAGTTCGCCGTGGATTGATCGTCACCGACGATGTCATTGAAAGTGATCATAGCTTGGTCATCCCAGAAGCGGCAAACCGGGAGATCTCTGCAGAGGTTGTTCTCAAAAGGGTATTGGAAAGCTTATAAACGCGAACACAAATGATCTCTTTTGAATGCGATTATAATAATGGAGCACACCCTGATGTGCTCCAACATTTGTTAGAAACCAACAAGGAACAAAGTCTGACTTATGGGGATGATAGTTGGAGCCATCATGCCAAAGAGAAAATCAAAGAGGCTTGTGAGGCACCTAATGCCGATATCTTCTTTTTGGTTGGAGGGACACAGACTAATGCAACTGTCATTGACAGTCTGTTGGGATCATATCAAGGTGTGATCACTACGGAATGTGGACATATCAACGTGCATGAAGCAGGAGCTATTGAAGCTGCAGGCCATAAAGTCATCACTCTTCCCCAGCACAATGGGCTCCTAGATGCAAAGGAATTAGATAACTATCTCCATTCTTTTTACGCCGACGAGAGCTATGAACACATGGTTCAACCCGGACTCGTCTATCTTACGTTCCCATCAGAATATGGAACATTATACACTGCGCAACAATTGACAGACATTTACCAGGTTTGTCGGAAACATGCTCTGAGACTGTATGTTGATGGTGCCCGATTAGGCTATGGGCTAATGGCTGAGGGGAATGATGTTTCCCTTCCATTCTTAGCATCTCATTGTGATGCTTTCTATATAGGAGGTACTAAGGTAGGCGCCCTTTGTGGTGAAGCTGTTGTCTATCCCCACGGTGATGCGCCAAGGCATATCTTCACCATTATCAAGCAACATGGTGCCTTAGTGGCAAAAGGCCGGATGATTGGATTGCAGTTTGATGCTTTATTCGCCAATCAACTCTATTTCAGGATTTCCAAGCAAGCCCTTGAGAAAGCCCAGGAACTGAAACAGTTATTCTTGGACAAAGGTTATCCTTTTTACATAGAATCTCCGACGAACCAACAGTTTGTCATCCTTCCTAATGAAGAAGTAGAGAAATTGTCCAAGCACGTTCTTTTCTCTCGTTGGGGTTCGTACGATGCACATCATACCATCTGCAGGTTTGTGACCAGTTGGTCAACTACTTCAGAAGAAATGAATGAATTAAGGAATAAATTAGGATAGAAGAAAGGGACTGCGAGCCAAGCGTTCTTGCCACAGTCCCTTTCATGAATAACCATCTTAATTTAACAAACTATGATTTCAACACTCCTAATTCTTTACCAACCTTGATGAAGGCTGCAATGCACTGATCCAGTTGTTCCCTGTTATGACCAGCCGAGATCTGAACACGGATACGGGCTTCACCCTTTGGAACAACAGGATAGTAGAAACCTGTAACATAGATACCCTCATCCAACAGCTTTGCAGCATATTTCTGTGAAAGCGGTGCATCATACAACATAACGGCACAGATAGCACTCTGGGTGGGCTTGATATCAAATCCTGCAGCCATCATCTTGTCACGGAAGTAATTGACATTCTCGACTAACTTGTCATGCAGATCATTACTTTCCTTCAACATTTTGAATACCTCAAGACTGGCACCGACTATACATGGAGCCAAAGAATTCGAGAACAAATAAGGACGTGAACTCTGACGAAGGATATCAATGATCTCCTTGCGACCTGTTGTAAAACCACCCAAGGCACCGCCAAACGACTTGCCCAACGTACCGGTATAAATATCAACGCGACCATAAGTATGGCAAAGCTCGCTTACGCCATGACCAGTTGCCCCTACGACTCCTGCGGAATGTGACTCATCCACCATCACAAGCGCGTCATATTTCTCTGCTAAATCACAGATCTTATCCATCGGGGCCACATTGCCATCCATGGAGAATACGCCATCGGTGCAGATAATACGGAAACGTTGTGCCTGAGCCTCTTTCAGACAACGCTCCAAATCCGCCATATCTGCATTCGCATAACGATATCTCTTTGCCTTGCAAAGACGTACTCCATCAATAATAGAAGCATGGTTTAGGGCATCGGAAATAATAGCATCCTCATCCGTCAGGAATGAACCGAATAGACCGCCATTAGCATCAAAGCATGCCGCATACAGGATCGTATCCTCTGTCTTGAAATAATCACTGATGGCTGCTTCCAGTTCCTTATGGATATCTTGGGTCCCACAAATAAAGCGCACAGACGACATACCGAATCCACGGCGATCCATCATCTTTTTGGAAGCCTCAATGATACGAGGGTTATCCGATAACCCCAGATAGTTGTTAGCACAAAAATTAAGCACTTCCTTACCCTTTACAGTAATAGCAGCACGCTGAGGACTCTCGATGATTCGCTCTTCCTTGTAAAGTCCCGCAGCTTTCAGATCAGCAAGATTCTTGCTGAGATAATCTTTGATTTTTCCGTACATGATATTAAACTTTAAACTTCGTTGGTACAAAGTAAATCAATATTTTCGACATATCAAGGATTTCTTGGGGGATTTTTCATGATCCTGCCCAATTTTAGGCATCTTTAATACTTTTTTTAGAGTGGTGTCGGAAAAAAGTGCTTATTTTGCAGCCAAATTTAAACTCACTTATTTAAATCATGAAAAATATACTTGTAATTGGTTCGACCGGTCAGATCGGTTCAGAACTTACAAAGGAATTAAGGAAACGGTATGGCAATGACCACGTAGTAGCAGGATTTATCAAAGGGGCAGAACCGCAAGGAGAGCTCAAAGAATCCGGTCCATGTGCGGAGGCTGATGTCACCAATGGGGAAATGATTGCGGATGTTGTAAAGAAGTACCATATTGACAGCATCTATAATCTGGCAGCATTGCTTTCTGTTGTGGCAGAACAAAAGCCAAGATTGGCATGGAAGATTGGCATAGACGGTTTGTGGAATATTTTGGAAGTAGCACGAGAGCAACATTGCGCTGTGTTTACGCCAAGCTCCATTGGCTCTTTTGGACCAAACACTCCAAAAGTCATGACGCCTCAGGACACGATTCAGCGTCCGAAGACCATCTATGGCGTATCGAAAGTCACAACGGAATTGCTGAGCGACTACTACCATACGAAATATGGCGTAGACACACGCTCTGTCCGATTCCCTGGGCTGATCTCCTATGTGACTCCTCCCGGTGGGGGTACCACAGACTATGCTGTAGATATCTATTACGCAGCCGTCAGAGGAGAGAAATTCGTATGCCCCATTGCAGAAGGTACACTAATGGACATGATGTATATGCCTGATGCTCTGCATGCAGCCATTAGCTTGATGGAAGCTGATCCGTCCCGCCTCATCCACCGCAATGGATTCAATGTCGCCTCCATGAGCTTCGCACCAGAGACGATTTATGAAGCCATCAAGAAGTATAAACCGGAATTCGAGATGGTATATGAGGTCGATCCTCTGAAAGAAGCCATTGCCAGCAGTTGGCCGGATAAGCTTGATGATAGTTGCGCCCGTCAGGAATGGGATTGGGCACCAAAATACGATCTGGACTCCATGACAAAGGATATGCTTGAAAAGCTTGCCATTAAACTGAATCATTAATATTCTGACTCTGGATCATTCATACTCAAAGCAGGGGTCGAGCCCCTGCTTTGGCATTTTTAGGGTTCAAAGCCAAAAAGGTCACCGGCAATCACTGCCAATGACCTTCTAAAAAATAAACTAACTTAACTCTATCATGTAGTCTAAAGACTACCTTTCCTTTAGGGCTCCTTTTTCAAGTACAAGCCATTCAACCTGCTCAGGAAAATGGCACCCTGATCATTATACATCTTCACAAAATCTGCAATCAAGGCATTATCCACACCAGGATACGGCGCATAATAATGGCGTTCCTTAAATTCTCCCGTGTTCCTACCTAACATGATATAAGAGAGGCGACACTGGTGGATGATGCCAAGTAAGGTTTCCGAAAAGTATGTTGTATCTTGAAGTCCCTCAATACCTGTCATCAGCCCTGGCACTATATTGCGTTCTTGGGCACAATGTGTCAGCACAGGAAGCAATTTTGCGAGATCTGACTGATAATGACGGATATTCGTCTGGGGAGTGACCTGAAAAAGGGCTCCATTGAGAACATCAATACCTGTAGGCAACCATTCCTCCAAATGTTTCTGAGACATAACTCCTGTAAAGGATAATCCATAAAGGGCATTCGTCACGCCTTGATCCTTGAGCCGCTCTACTGTCTGCTCAAACAAATGCTTATATTCTTCTGAAGACAAACGAGCATACCAGCTTTTCCCATCAAGAGGATACGGAAACAAGATAACAGGAGCCTTAATCAAATAATCATCCTCAAGGGAATTTAGGAAAGCGGCAACCCGGTCTAACCATTGATTCAGAAGATGCAGGTTTCCTTGGGGATTAGGTGCTGTCCATGTCAGCAAGATCAATCCTCCCTTTCTAAATAATCGGAGGATATCTTTCCGAATATTCACAAAAGGAATGGAGTCTACATTCGTCTTTTGGTCATCTTCGATGCCACGGATCTCATACCCGCTACATGCCGGGCGATCATTGCAAATACTATAGAAATCACTGCGGTCACTGTCACAACGCCATCCTACCCCTTCTAAGGTACCATATTGCTGCCCTATTAAGACACCTTTATTCAAGAAGGAGCGCAAGTTTGCCTGTAGGTTCTCCGTCCGAGTGGTAAGACCATGAGCACCCATTTCATCATAAGATTTCTTACCCGTCCGCCCACAAGACGAAAGGGAGAGCACGACCAATAGACAGCAAAAGAATCCCAACCTACCCTTTCTCATCATCTTATGATATCATTAACAGATGTTGCATTGATATTTATCTGGTCACGACTGATCACGCAGTCCTGGTCCAAAGCATCTTTCCACCAAGAATCTGATGGCATGGCTGTTCCATACCAGGTCATGAAATAAGCCCATATCGCACCTGCTTTCCATGCATCATAGATAGGGGCTGTAACAGCGGAAGACGTTGCATCGACTCCACATTCCGCCAAAGCGATGAGCTTATCTGAATAGCGTTCTTGAATCTCGGAGAACTCTATTGCCTGTTGGGAAGCAGAATATCCATAGAGATCACGCCCGATCATATCCACATATTGATTACCCGGATACCAGTCGGCATCATTATCATAGGCAGAAGCATCGCCATTATAGTTTTGGGTGGTCCATTCCCAGACTAAGTTGTGTACGCCCTTTTCCGCAAAGTAATCGAACATAGCCTTCCAAAGAGCCTTATAGGTTTCTGCCCCATCAGCTCCCCACCAGAACCAAGCAGAACCTGTCCAGTCACCTTTCGTGCGTGTAGCATTGCCAGCAGCTTCATGGAAAGGTCTCCATAAAGCCGAGATACCTGCATCTTGGAGCTTCAAGAGCACGGCAATGACCTTATCCATTTGAGCATAGAACCAAGTATGCTCCCATGTCCCACTCATGAGGGCACGAGATGCCTTAAACGTCGTCTTTGTCGGATCACAGGTAACGCCAGAACCGTCCGCCCCCACCTCTGTCGTCTCTGAAAGAGGAACGTTAAAGTGCCACATCAGGGAGACAAGGCCACCTGCATCAGCCCATTCTGTAACCGGGGTAATATCATTATAATGAATCCAATTGTTGTCGTCTGGGACATAGATATGAATAAAATCATAGCAGTTCATAGCTGGATATTTTCCCGTGGCAGCATAGACATGGTCTGCCAATTTGTGGTTCCAATTGACATCTGCCATCACAGAGGAGAGTGTCTTTGTACCATAACAAAGTTTCAGATATTTATATAGGCGTTTGGCACCGTCTGTAGCTGAGGCATCTGCGAGGTTAATATCACTCACGTCACTCGCATGATAAACGCTAAACGTAATCTTGTCAATATCATCTACATTTAAATCTTCGAAAGCTCCCAAACTCTCATAGCCTTTTAGATACAGTTGCATGTGCGTTGCTGTATGCCTGATTGAAGAGAGGACATTGGAAGATCCAGTAAAATAATAGCTGACTGTATCACCATTCGTCTTATGGATTGTCAACTTATCCCCGGCGACCTGCGCAAAAGCAGTCCAAGAAATGAAGGCTGCTAAAAGAGTGACTAAGATCTTTTTCATTTCTTGGCTATTTTAATTGATTGACCATTTACCTTAATAATATAGACTCCCTGAGGAAGTGGATCGAGACTAATGATTGTCTCATTTCCAAGAACAACTGGGGTTAGCGATATTGCTTTGCCGTCAATGGCAAAAGCATGCACCGCATGGACTGTACCGGACAAGATGATTCGGTTCCCCTTTATGGCAAGACCATTACTTCCTTGTGTAGCTTTTATCCCTGTCGTCGTGCCATAAGTGAACGTACTGACTGTATAGAGGTCGTACGATACTGTAAGCGATGTCGATGTCACAGTCAGCTTATCATTTGCAACCATGATCTCTGGAGTCGTAGCGAGCGCGAACTCTACCGTTGACCCATTGTTGAATGTAATGAACAGGGATTTATTCTCTGCCTTTGCCCATACTGCAAAGATAAGGGCAAGTCCTATAAGTAAAAACTTTCTCATTGGCAATGTATTTTTTTAGCAATTGTGGCACGGCACTCTACATGACCGTGCCACAATATGATATAGGGGCCTAAGGCACAAAGACCATCTTCGTTACATCCTTAAGATCGCCTTGAAGAATCAGCGCAGTATCTGACCAACCATCAGAAATGGAATTGACAGCAGCCAAGCCAGCGGCATCAAAGGTATAGACCACTTGTTTCTCCGTACCACTCCAGTCAGCAACCGTGGTCAGTGGACTCCATTTGCTGTCATTCACCTGAACCTGTCCTGTGGCAGAAGAGGTCTTATAGAAGATCAGCTTTGATCCTTCCTTTACCCCATAACCTGTCAGGAATGCTTTCATCACGCGGAACCTACCCGTATCGTCCCATGTAAAGTTGAAAGGATAGCTAATAGCACTACCACTCATTGTCGTCACGGAAGAAGCAAGGTCGATTTCATTGGGAACCACCTCAAACTTACCCACCGTATACGACTTCCCATCATAATCCTTCATGATCAGGTCGTACGTGCCTGCCACTGCACTTGACGGTACCAGGAAGGTCATAGAGGTATTGCTACGAGAGCTGAACTTCGTAATCTTGACTGATCCGATATAGACCGTTTCCACATTATTGAAGTTCTTGCCTTCAACAGTAACATAAGCGCCAGGATGACCCGCGTTCGTTGTCTTGCTGACAGCAGGATCGGAAGCGGCATTGATGGTCAGTCCAGATGTGACATCAACAGTGGTACCATTCTTCAAGTTCAAGGTGAAGCCCTTGCCATAAGCAGCAGCTGGTACGGTCACAGCAATGGCGCTTGCCGTCTGTGCACCGAAGGATGACACCTCGATGGGATTATCTCCCGGGAAGGATATCGAAGACACAAGATCCAGGTCAGTACCTTTTATCATGACACTATTTCCTGCAGTCAGGACACTCGGGTTACATGCTGTGACGGATGGCTTCACCAAGGAGCAAGCCACGGTTACTGATTTCCCGTTAGCGAGACCCAGAGTAATATCGCCCTCCTGTGCCTTCTCGGGAACTACCACTGTGATCTTGGACGTGTTAGACGTTGTTGGGGTAACAGCATCCGCCTTCGGGAAGGTGATACTGGTTACTAGGTCAAGATCCTTACCGGTTATCGTCAATACGGCTCCATTCTTCACTGGATTCGGGGTCGCAGCCAGATCCGTAGGAACAACCGTCGTGATACTGCCTGCCGACAGTTCTACACCTGACTTCGTAATCAAAGTCACCTCACCATCCGTAGCTGTGGTAGGCAGGGAGAATGCAAGGGCAGTCGCTGTTTGTGAAAGGAAAGCCTCAGCCTCAACGGTAGCACCATTCAACCGCACACTTGCAATCTGGTCGAGGTCCTTACCGGAAACGGTAACTGTCTGTCCTGCCTTAGGTGCTGCTGGTGAGATGGAAGCTACTGTCGGTAGGTTCACTGTCAAAGCCTCTTCAGTCTCCAACTCTGTCGGCTCCGTTGCGAGATCCGTCAGGATCAGCTTACCCGTCTTTGCTGCTGCGGGGATAGCCACCTGAATCGTATAACGGTCATGGCTGACGAACTGATCTTCTGTCACTGTATCTTTTTCTTGGAAGATCACCCCATGAATGAGGTTCAGGTAATCACCCTTGATTGTCAGCACATCTCCTACATTACCTATCAGCGTACCGGATGTTCCAACATAGAATTCAGAGATAGAGATGTCCTCACGATACTTAATCGGAGTAACCGTTTGAATCGTTCCTCCCTTTGCTGTCTTTAGAGATACAATACCCGTATCACATTTCTCAGCAGGAACCGTGATAGAGATCTCACTATGCTTGCCGGAAGTAAGCACGTTAATGGCCGTTATTGGGTCAGCACCTGGCAAGTCCACCTCCGTGATCTGGTCCAAGTTGGAGCCATAGAAATATAAAGTTCCTCCACGGAGAACCGGGCAAGGTCCGAAAGCATTGAGGGAGATGTCATTGCCATACTGGTCGGTGTTCAAGTCATCGCCATTGTCACAGGCTGTCAGTGACAGTCCTGCGATAAGGACGGTCACCAACATGAGGAATATATGATAATACTTTTTCATACGAGATACTTGATTAAAGTTTATTTATAAGGCACGGCACGAATATTGTCAATCTTAATAATAGGAGTACATTCAGTTCCTTCAACGCCGCCTCCCACGACAAAGATGACGAGGCTGTTGAAATCCTTGGCACTCAAGTTACCAGTAGAAGTCGTTCCATCAAATCCATATTTGAAGTCAGCAATAGGAATGGTAACGGTCACCCATTTGCCGCCAGTGTCATAGGAGCCTGTCGATTCCCACGGGCGATAGATGGCACGAGGAAGGGCATTGCTTTGGAGATAGCTATTATTGGATCCTGCCACCTTATTGCCATTGATGTCCGTCCCGGCATTGCCGTAAGAAATTTTGTCCAAACCTGCCATGATAATCTGCATTCCGCCAGCACTCCATGGATGATCCGCAGGGACATACATCTCAAACTTAATCGCCATATTCTGATAGTCGGAGAAATCTGCAAGGGAAGTCAATAATTTACCATCATCAGGATAATCGGTCGGCGTGTTCCAACTTCCCGGCCAATACTCAAAGGAGAAGTTGCTATCATCCCAATCACCGGCAGCCGTCATCTTAGCCGACCCATTACCAAACTGGACGAACTTACCTGTTAAGGACGTGCCATCTGATGTGATCGCGCGCTCGTGCCAACCATGGTTACTCAATCCTGTCACGCCATCAAAATCAAATAGCAGTCCACGCGTATCCTTATAATAGAAGGATGACTTTGTTGAACCATAGATAGACGTAACCGTAATCGGACCTTCCGTATCACATTCCGGCATCATGAATGTCAAGGCGGCACGACTCTTGTTCGTGAAGTCCTTGATGACCTTCCCGTCTGGCAATGTAAGGGAGATCGGGGTATTGGGATCATCAATAAAGTAACTACCCGAAATGGTAACCTCTGAGCCTGTAGGTGCATATTCACAGGACATGGAAGAGACAACAGGGGCTGGCACGATAACATGGAAATCATAGGTAGTCGTGTCCTTGTCCTTATTGATCATATAGATCTTATTCGTCACAACGTCAGGAATATTACTTGGGACCTCCACGATCAACGTATGGTCTGTGATATAGCTGGTGTTCAGTATCGCTTTCTGGTCGTTGAAATACATCTGTTCAACGCTCTTCATGTTATCCCCGACCAAGCAAATAGAGGCACTGGGATAAGCCTGCACGAGCAGGGAGTCCTTGGCATTAACATCTGAAGGTCGGATATAATAGACCGTAGGAGTACCTCCAGACAATTCAAATTTATCAGGCTCGTCTTCGCAAGATGTAAGCGAGACGCTTGAAAGAATGGCAACGGTTGCAATGAGGAAGTTGCCTATTTTATTGATATTGAATCTCATAATCATTCTTTTTTAAAATGTGATAGTACTCAGGTCGAAATCTTCCGGTGCTTCCATCAGCAATGGGTTATAAGAGATGTCGGAAGATGGCAATGGAATGGTAAAGCTACGATCGGTTACGTTCGGAGCTGCCGTCGTATTGTCATAGGAAGCATTGCTGATATTCCATGCACCACTCTTGTAGTAGTTTTTATAGAGATCATCAAGACCGCTATATCCATTGCGCCGCTGACCCTTGATCTCATTGATAGCCCCCTGAGGATCATAGTAATAGCGGCGGACGAAATCATACCAACGGTCGCCCTCACATGCCAACTCTAACCGGCGTTCTTTCCAGACATCCTCCCAAGTAATGGACGTTGGCATCTTATAACTTGAAATGCCACGGTGCCGTACATCATAGAAGTATTCCAATGCCTTGGGGTCGGTCGTGGAAGTATTATTGCCCATTACTGCCTCACAATAAACCAAATAGATATCCGAAAGACGGAGAAGGTGGGTATACAGGCCTGAAGACATCCGGGCTGCAGGACCGCCTATGTACAATTGGTGATCAGCATCGTCGCCATAAAGGTGCTTGACTTCCTGTGCTCCAGTAGGGCTTTCAAATTGTCCAGGACCATTCAGGTCTCCGGTATAACCTTGGTAGATGAACTTCAGATAATCAAAGCCTCCTTTGTCTGTATAGAAATAGTCATATTTATCTCCTACCATCATCATCGTCGCCTTACGGCGCTTGTCTACATTGTAACGGGTCGAGCTCAAGGCATTTTCACCGAAGGCGTCCTGCAAGTCAACTGACGGGCCATTCCAACCGCCCCAGCAGTCACCATACTCATCAAAGCCTTCAACAGCGAGATCGCTCTGCAAGGAATTCTGGCAAGTCCAGTTAGATCCAACCGTCCATGCCCAAGAGATCAACGCTTCATCACAAACGTTATGGTCACCGCGGAAGATATCTTCGTAATTTGCTTCTAACTTACGACCGCTGTTCTCTATCACATCTAAAGCATATTTAGCAGCATTAGAAAGGTCTTCTGCATTGCGTTGATGTGCCGTACAGGTAATATAACTGTAAGTACCATTATTATAAGAAGTATTACTTTCACTAAAGCCCGCCTTTGTCAAATAGACCTTAGCTAACAATCCCTCTGCACTATATTTGTCGATACGACCTGTTCCGGTCTCATCTTTGTTAGGGAGCAAGGTGATCGCTTGCTTCAACAGCAAGACAATATAATCATAGAGATTGCTGATCTTTGCCTTATGGACAGTAGTCGCTGCCTGATTATTGATGATCGTTACAGGATCATGGATGATAGGAACCGCGCCAAACGAGCGGACCAAATAGAAATAAGCCATTGCCTTCCAGACAAGACATTCGCCCATGCATGCATTCCGAACAGACTCGGAAGCGCCAGAACTGGCCTTCAGGTTGTTGTAGACCGTCGTCGCATGCGTGTTGACTGCCCAAAGGGATGCACTCATGTTCGCTAAGTCTGCATCAGAACCATCCAACGTGAAGGTCAGGTAAGGAGAACTGCCCCAATAATAGTTGCCTGAAAGCACCTCTCCAACCTTAAAGAAGCCACGCTGGAAGTCATACCATGGTGAGTTATAGAGATAGTTGACACCAGCACGGCACTGCGCATCATTTCTATAATAGTTACTGGTATCATAATTATCTTCTGTCGGATGATCCAGATAATCGGAGCATGCGGTCAGGCCGAATCCCAGAATCACTGCGCAAGTTATCGTTTTAATATTATATCTTTTCATTGTAGTATCGCTTTAGTTAGAATGTGACATTAAGGCCGAAAGAGTAAACGGTAGGAGAAGGATAACGACCATTATCCAAACCGTACACATAGCCATTGGAATCAGCCGTGGAGGCTCCGACTTCTGGGTCGTATCCATCATAGCCAGTGATGGTCCACAGATTCTGAAGGTTGGCATATACACGTACATTTTCTATATGCCATTTCTGGATCAGCGACTTAGGCAAGGTATAACCCAAGGTGATATTCTTGATGCGCAAGTAAGAGCCATCCTCTACATAGCGGTCACTCGTACGGATATTGTTGTTCGGGTCGTTGATATGAACAGCAGGAAGACCGGTAGGATTGACGACCTGCACGTTGTCAATGTCATCGTACCAATGCCATACCGTACCGGAATTATGCCCAACATAGCCATTGGAATAATCCTTGTTCGCATCAATCGGGGTGATAACGGATCGGTTCAGGACTGACGCAGCCTGGTTAGTCCATACTGTTTTCATGCCATCCAGTTTCATCCGCATGTAATTGTATACCTTATTGCCAACAGAGCCATTGACGAAAATTTGGAGATCGAAGTTCTTGTAACGGAAGGTATTCGTCCATCCGAAGGTGTACTTAGGCATTGGATTACCGATATAAGTACGGTCATTCTCATCGATCACGCCGTCTCCGTTCAAATCCTTATATTTAATATCGCCCACCCACACTGTATTATAGTGATTGTAGGAGTTTGATCCTTGATAAGAAACGGGCTTAGGTGACTTCTCTATATCCTCATAGGAAGTATAGACGCCATCGCAAACATATCCATAGAATTGGAACAACGGTTGCCCAACATCGCTCTTGCTGACCACATCGCTCCACATTCCATAACCATAGATAGAAGCACTGGAGGTACCGGCGAGCTTCAGGAGCTTGTTCTTGTTCCATGAAATCTCAAACTCTGAGTCCCAAGAGAAATCCTTTGTGGTAATAGGATGTGCCGTCAGCGTGATCTCAAGACCGCGATTGCGGATGGAACCGTAGTTACCCCAAGGGGCTGCGATTGCAGAGCTTGCATTTCCAGACGTTCCCATATAAGACGGCAACTGCATCGGCATCAACATATCCTTTGATTCCTTGTTGTAGATATCAACCACCAAGTTCAGCTTATCATGCAAGAAGCCCAAGTCGATACCAAGGTTGGTCTGCTCCTGGCTTTCCCAATGGACTTCCGGATTGGCAATACGGGAGGGACGGTAGGAAGTGCCCAGACCCGTTGCCATGGTAGACAAGGTGGATGCCCACTTGCCACTGCCGATATTGGAGTTACCCGTCTGGCCCCATCCGAAACGAAGTTTACCATTGCTCAGCCATTTGCCTGCGATATTTTGGATGAACTTCTCATTCGAGAAGCGCCATGCCAAGGCGAAGGAGTGGAAATTTCCCCAACGATGGTCTGGCCCAAAGTTGGAACTACCATCACGACGGAAGGTGTACGTAGCCAGATAACGGTCATCGTAGTTATAGGTCTCACGCGTAAAGAAAGATGCCATGGAAGCAGTCCCGAAACCTGCGCCGATTTGATAAGAAGAGGCATCGCCCAATGCTGGGTTTTGAATAGAATTAGAAGGAAGACCTGTGGCATAGGAACTATTATAGTCCCACTTGCTGGTCCAGCATTCCTGACCTAACATGGCTGTGAAACTATGCTTTTGGATGTTACCTGTATAGGTAAGGTAATTCTTGAACTGCAAGAAGGAACCTGTCGTCTTCTGCAGGCGCATCTCATTTTTCGTCACAGCCCAGTTACCCAAGGAAATGGTCGGTTTGAATGTTGAGGCGCGGTCCCAGTTAAAGCTATATCCTAATTCCGTATGCCATACGAGTCCTTTCAAGAAAGTAACCTCGCCATAGACATTGCCATTCAGCAAATATTTCTTATAGCGGATATCATCCGAAAGAGCCAATGCCACTGGGTTCACGTTGGTGACACCCTGACGGGAAATAGAGGTATAACCGCCCTCAATGTCATAGATCGGGATATCGGGAGTGGTTGTCAACGCATAACTGATGACGCCCTCGTCCTGGTCGGCTTTCAACAAGCGCTCGTTCGTATGGGCAAAACTGATATTATACCCTAACTTAAGCCAAGGCTTCAGCTGGGCATCGAGGTTGGCTCGTGCACCATAACGGGAGAAGTTACTCCCAATCAAAGTTCCGTCCTGGTCCATATAGTTGCCTGAAACATAATATTTCACCTTATCCGTTCCTCCCTGTGCACTCAACTGATGCTGATGCTCAAAGGCGGTGCGGAAGATCGCATCCTGCCAGTTGGTACCAACGCCCAACAAAGATGGGTCGCTCAAGGCATCATTGGCTGTTGCCTGACCTTGCTTGACCATGTCATTATAGTATTCCGCAAACTCCCGAAGGTTGAGCATATCAATACGTTTTGACTGGCGTTGCCATGCCATCATCCCGTCATACGAGAACTTGGCATCTCCTGTCTTGCCATGCTTGGTGGTGATCAGAACAACGCCATTGGCACCTTGTGCACCGTAGATGGCCGTGGCAGAGGCATCCTTCAAGACCTCCATGCTGACAATATCATTCGGGTTAATGGTAGACAATGGGGAGACCGTTGACACAGATCCATTGCCTAAAGCATCACCGAGACCCACAGAAGCGCCAGATGAATTGCTGTTGTTCCAGATGACACCATCCACGACATAAAGTGGTTCTGCACCTGCATTGATGGTAGCCTGGCCACGGATACGGATCGAAGTGGAGGATCCTGGCGCACCGGAGGTTGACATAGAGGTGACACCTGCCACACGCCCGGCAAAAGCCTGGTCAAGGTTGGTAATGATAGAACCCTTCATCTTCTTCTCATCCATGCTGCCCGTGGCTCCAGCCAAGTCGCTTTTCTTCATGGTACCATATCCGACAACCACTACTTCGTTCAAGGTCTGGTTGTCTTGAGCAAGCGTAATTTTATAAGAGGCTTGACTTCCGACCGTGATGGTCTTGGTAGCATAGCCCACATAAGAGATTTCGAGGACAGCTCCCTTGGGGGCATTGATAGTAAAGTTGCCGTCAAGGTCGGTGACCGTAGCATTGTTAGTACCCTTTACTTTCACTGTTGCGCCGATGATAGGTCCCTCGGCATCAGAGACAGTACCCGTAACTTTCTTTGCCTGCTGAACCGCGTTCACGGATTCAATCGATGCGTCTGCATATACCTGTGGGGGATAAGCCAATCCCAAGGCAGTACATGCGCTCATCAACAGTACAGTTTTCCTTAAATTCAGATTCATACTTAAGTACTTTTAGGTTTATTTCTAAATATCCTCAAATCCGCAACTAAGCCCTTCAACGTCCTTCTTGCGTGTACATGTCCTCTCTTACTGAATTAGCAGATAAATTGAGGTAG